>Ga0180433_10010249_pt1 | contig 11317 bp, 6 predicted proteins | sample SS_ome_8_FD_132980 | JGI IMG/M metagenome (GOLD analysis project Ga0180433, IMG submission 132980) | Hypersaline lake sediment archaeal communities from the Salton Sea, California, USA - SS_1_D_1 metaG | ecosystem: Environmental > Aquatic > Non-marine Saline and Alkaline > Hypersaline > Sediment... | reverse complement strand
TTAATGTGTGGTTTTGTCCGCTCAAATACCGCCTTAGCCATCTTAACATAAACCTCCAATGCGCCGGGTTAGTATTTGTTTCTCACCACCAAACTAATTCCCAAAAAACGCCTTTCAGTCCCACCGCTAATAGTCTTAAACCACTGATATATTTTCAAGCCATTCCGACTTGACCTGCTTGCATTTAGCTGCTGATGGGGCTTGAACCCATGACCTCGTCCTTACCAAGGACGCGCTCTACCACTGAGCTACAGCAGCAACACTCGGACTTGCCGCAACCATGCCACCACTAAGGCATCGTCCCCGGTTTCCAGCCCGAAGAAAAGGGTCCTGCTCTCGTTTTCCTCTGTGCGATAGAATTCCGAACACTTACAACGCCAGACTACGCCCACTTGTAATGTAAACTTAATACTATATAACCATAAATCCCCTGGAGCAATCCTAAAAAGCGAAAAAAAACAAAAAAAGCTGAAAACTTGAGAATCCCAAGGTTTCTCCCGTTTCCAGCAAAAAACGGGGTGAATCGGGCCTATTCAGGAGCGCCCGACGTCTACTTCGGCACTGAAATACTGGAAACTACCTACGATTTACTGCCAGCCTTTTCCGGCTGTTTGGTTTCCGCCCTGCCATATTGCTCCATCCACCGTTCTACGTGCTCTTTCCACTTCGGCCTCGATTTGACATTCTGTGGTCGGATTTTGGCCAAAGTCTGCACAAGCAGGCCGGTATCTGCTCCATCGGGCGGATTACTCAGATAGCCCTCTATCGAACGCACGATAAGGCTCTCGGAGTCCAAATCCTTCTCCGATAGGCAGTTTTCAACTAATTCGGCCGCTAATTGTGTCTTCGGCCATCTCAAATACGCAATCAGCAAATCAGCCAAGGCCGCGTCTTTCTCTTCGGCCGTCCGAGCCGTCTCACGCATGAACTCTAAGCACTCTACCGCCTTTTCAAACTGGCTGGTCTTGCCGTATAGCTGCCCCAGCCTTGCCCGCACATCTCTGAGCATTCCCTGTTTGTCTTCTCCGGCGGCTTTTTGTTCCGCTATCTCCAGGAAAGATATTCTCTGCGCATCAGACAACTTGATCTTCGCATTTGTCGCGGTCAATTCATCGACCCAGCCACTTACGACCTGAGCGTCAGAGCGCTTGAATATTTTGAGCATGGCCTGCCAAGCCGGCTCGCTTTCACCAGCGATGCCGCTCTTTTCAGCCAGCCACCGCAAATCTTCCTCGCCCCCCACCTCACCGGCAAGGTCTATCAGCCTACTTCTTACTGCCGGGCTGGGGTCATTGGCGAAATCATCTCTCAGTCTCTGCAAAGCATTTGTCTTATCAATGTAGACCAGTCCGTCTATCGCGGCTTGCCGAGCCGAATCGGCCTCATCTTTTAACGCTTCAACAAATAGTGGCTGAAATTGCGTTGTTGCCTGTGCCCTGCACATGCTTCTCTGTGCGCACAGTCCGGCCATTGCATTGAGCAGCTCCCCGCGGAGAGCGCCATCGGCCTCGCTCTTCAGGCCCTGATATCTCTCCGCGAGTTCAGTAAGGTAGTCTTTGACTTCATCGGCCGTGAGCCCGTCCTGCTCAAGCAGCTTGCGTATAGCATCAGCGCCTTTCTGCACTTTCTTTGGCTCTTGCTCTCGCAGATACTCGACGGCCCAGCCCAAGGCCTGTTTCCTTATTTGTTTAGGAACTGAGGCCGCTGCGCTGGAGCGAGATCCATAATAACATGCCCCCACCAGTGCAGTAAACAACTCCATTCTGACCTCATCGTCCTTCTCAACTTGAAGTTGCTCAGCCAGTTGCTGAGCCGAGCCTAACTCCCCCATCAAAGACAACACATTAGCCGTTCTTAGCCGGACATCCCGGTCCTGGTCCGAGATCAGACTAACCAGAATTGGCTCGAGTTCAGCAGGTATATTCGCCTTGGGTGCCACGCGCAACTTTTTAACGGTGTCCAATGCCCACAACTTCACCGCGGGTTCCGAACTGCCCAAGTGCTCGGCCAAGAACTTTGCCTTGGCCGTATCACCGTCAATCATCTCAGCTATCCGATCCAGCGCCGACAAATATCGCTTCCGCCACAAATGCAGGTCCGTTTGCAGTTTTCCTATCTCCGTTTCCTGGCGAATCAACCGTTCCCGCAGGAATACCTCTTGGCCTTGGTTCCTGAGTTTTTCCGGGTCTATGTCTCTTGGAATCCCCAGAGACTTCAGAGCGCCCCGCGCCGCAGTCGCCACTTGCTCGTCCGCATCGTCAACGAGAGCCAGCAACTGGACCACCGCTCTCATGTCGGGGTGCAATTTCAAGGCGTATATCACATTCAACCTGGCCTGCACAGGCAATGATGCATCCGCCACTATTCTTTCGAGCCGGTCGGCAATCTGCTCGTACTGGAAAATCAATGTGGCTTCCGCTGCCAGATACGCGGTCGTAGTATCACCGCTCGTCAGGATATTCAACAATGGTTCAATGAATTCCTCTGGATTCTTTATTGATCTCTGCGCTGCAGTAGCTTGGCTGAGTGCCTTGCACACAGCTATTCGCGCATCAGGATTCTCCGTTTGCGCCAGGGCCTGTAGAACGATTTCTCTGGCTTGGCGCTCGTCGCTACTCAACATTACAGCGGCCGCACTGACACGCATCTGCGGGCTCGAGCCCTTATTGCGTAAGGCCTCCTTGGCGAGGCTTAGTTGTTCGTCGAGCTTAGCCTCTGCCCTCTCATCACTCGGTGAGGCTGGTTCATCCTGTGCAAGCCCAAAAGCTGGACACACAAGCAAGAGCAGCGACATGGCTACATACAGCCGCCTTGTCTTCATTCGAATGGCCTTGGACAATTGTTTATTCAATGGTCTTGCTGCCACTATGATAATGCCAAAACTGCGAGAAATCAACCAAGCACACGCATCGGCCTGCAAATATTAACCAGGACCATCTATGCAGTCGGAGCAAGCAACGCCACCTGATATCACCCGGTATTTCCTCGATTATCTGCATTCCAACCTTATTCTCGTGGGTCCCCAGACTATCGGCGAGCCCAGGATTACGGTCTTGGGTGAAATTGCCTATGAATCCTTCGCAGCCTATCTCGGTCAACGTGAGTATAAATCTGGGTTGTGGCTACGTCTACGTGGCCGAGCATTTCTTGGACGCTTCGAAGATCTGCTCCGCCCGTTAACAGATGAGTCGCAAAACAATGCCTCAGCGTATGGGCGGTCAAATTTCTGGGCAAACCTGCACGCGTGGCGTATTTTTTGACCAATCTCCAAATATCAATACGATCTAACGGCCTACCTGTTCGAGAAAGGAGCAGAGAATCACCACTTCGTCCGAGCTCAGACCGAGCCAATTCCGGCCGCAAGAGCCTCAAATAATCGCAAGTCACCGAGATAGCGGCCTTCCCGACAGGAATCACCCGCTCCCTGCCTCCTTTGCCCATACAGCGCAGGTACCCAATGTCCAGATTCACGTCCGATATTCTCAGCCCTGCTAATTCGCTCGCTCGCATACCGGTAGCATAGAGCAATTCAAGCATTGCTTTGTCTCGGAGATAGAAAGGTTCCTCTGGTTGTGGCGCGTTCAACAGATCCATAACCTTTTGCCTATCGCAAACCGTCGGCAATCGCTGCCAGACTTTTGGGAACTCTGTCGTTCCAGCAAGGTCGTCCTCGACCAGCCCTGTGAGTCTGGCGAACCGCAAGAACATCCTGATGGCAACCAGAGAGCGCTTGATCGAGTTCTCGCTTCTCTGATTCTCAGCGAGCATCCGCAGGTAACCCTGTATCACGACCGGCCTGATCTTCCGGAGTTCGTCAACATTCTTGGACTGGCAATACTCCAAGAAACCTTTCAAATCCCGTCCGTAGGCCAGGACGGTGTTAGTCGCTAATCCTGCTTCAACGGTCAAGTAGTCGAGGAACTGCTTGACGGTCTGGCCAAATGGCAGAAGAAGCAGCCTGTTCTGTATCGTCTGTGCTTGAGCCGTGGGCATCGCCACCCAAATTCGCTGCTGGAAATACGCTCACAACAATACTAATATCGGCGTGCAACCAAGCGAATCTTTAGCCGGACAGCCGCCCACGCACTGAAAAGGCCCCGTCAAACGGACAAGTAACATTTTTCTTGCATTCCGGGAATCTCTGTAGTAATCTAATATCCAAACAGGGTTCTTCTTTGGAGGGCATTCTGATGAGGCTACAGCGTGATCCTCTTATCGTCGTATTATTGATTGTCGGCCTGGCAATGGCCAATCCGATTCCTTTGCCGCCGCCCGCCAGCATGCCCTTGGAAGACCTGCACATCCAGATTAGCCCGAAGGGCAGTGGGCTGCACGCTGTCTTTGAAGGGCAGTTCACGTTTTCATATATTCCGCAAGATGTGACCTCGATGGGCTTTCCCGTTCCCTCCGACGCCAATGGTATACATGTGCAGCAGAATGATGTCGAATTGGCATGGACGTGGAGCGGCCAGCAGTATCCGACCATCTTGCCTGAAATGCCGACGATCCCGATGATCGAATGGGAAGGACCGTTTCCCCAGGATGGAGCGGTCTTCCGTGTCGAATACGAACATCAGCTCGTCGACCGGCCGGAGGAGTCCATTTTCTTTTATGCCTTGGGGACGGGCAAATACTTCCCTACCTATGACAAGACGACCACCGCTAATTTTGACATTCTGCTACCGCCCGGCTACGACGTAGAAGGGGTATGGCTGGATGACATGCCGCACGAATACGGGGTCACCAATTCACACTTAAAGATAGCCGTCACATCTGATTTTGGCCCCATCACACGTGACCTCATAGTCTGCCTCGTTCCCGGCTTCTTCGACGGCTGCGGGGTCCTGGTCCAGGGTGTGGAGTGCGTGCTGTTTCAGGCGGATACGGGCGGGCTGTACGTGCTGGGGAGCCTGGGTGATTTCGAGGTGGGCAATCGGGTGCGTGTTCGCGGCCTGTTGAATCCGTACTGCAGCACAATCTGTATGCAGGGCAACGGCTGCATCGAGAACAATACGATCTCGCTGTGCCTGGATTGTGACCTGGAACCCGACGGCGACGTTGACTTTGGTGATTTCGCCCTGTGGACATGTCGTTGGCTGGATGAAAGCTGCGATTGGCAAGACAACTACTGCGATGGAGCTGACCTGAACAAGAACGGAAGCGTGGACGCGACCGATCTTGACCGGCTCGCCGCACAATGGCTGAACCAAGCGGAACTCGATACCGGCAAAGCGGGATTGGCCACATATTATGATGCCTTTGACAATCCGATTGAGCCGAATGCGCCCGGTTACGCTCTGCCGCTGGATCTGAAAACCGTTGGAAACTATGCCACTATGGAGCGCATGTTCGCGCTGGAGAACGCCGCCCACCTGATTGAGCAAAACGGCTTTGCCGTCATAGAGCACGATTTCGGCTGGTTTGACCCCAACCGTGACGATATCGTGAAGCCGTATGAGTACCTAAGCAATCGGCAAGTGCCGATCTTTATCACTGCGGATACTCTGCTGCACCTCTATCACGTTCAATTTGACGAAACTCTAAAGGATATTGAAGAGCGGGAGTTTTGCACTGACATCCGCGCTCTGACGGAGGTGCTTCTGAACAGGTCTCTGAGCCAGTATGCACAGTTTGCCGATGACCTGAAGGAAGCCGCCCGGCGAAATGTGGCCTATCTGGCTGTAGCCCAGAAGCTTATCCAGCCGGATGCCCAGCCGCCCGAACTGGTGGCTGACCTCGTTACAAGCGAACTGGCGAAGATTGATGCCCACACAGGATTCGCACCGAGCGATATTTTCATCTATGAGGAAGACTATTCACAATACGTGCCCAGAGGTCACTACACTCGTAGCGAGCAGTTGAAGCGATACTTCAGGACGCTGATGTGGTACGGGCGGATGGCGTTCCTACTGAAAGGCGCAGAGGTCTGGTGCCCATGGTGCGACGCCCTTATCAGCGTGTATGATGCAAAAATCCAGACGATGCAGGCGGTCCTGCTGGCCAAGTCCTTGGACGCGGTAACAGTCGGCGAGCGAACAGGCCGACAGATTTGGGACCGGATGTACACGATCACGTCCTTCTACGTGGGCCTGGCGGATGACCTTACGCCCTACGAATACGTCGAAGTGGTCGATAAGATGTTCGGCAGCAGCTTCGAGCCTGCCGATTTCGAAGACGAGGACGCTTTCTTCGCATTAAAAGTCGAGTTGGCCCTTCTGCGTTCGCCCAAGATTTTCGGTGGGACCGGCAATGTGTGGGTTATGCCGCCTATTACGCCGGACTCATTGAACGAGGTGCTCGACAAAACCAAGGGTATGCGGTTTATGGGCCAGCGGTTTATTCCTGATTCGTACATGTTCCAGCACCTGGTGTTTCCCGAAGTGGGCGGTTACACCGGCGATGCAGATTCCGCTCCGTTCACGCTCGGAGAAACGGGGATTGGCCCGGGACGCTGTTACCCCCGCGGGCTGGATGTGATGGCTATCCTGGCCTCGGCCAAAGCAAAGGATATCCTGATCGAGCAGGGCGATACAGACTATGGAGATTATTGGCGACGATTCAACGAACTCAAAATGGAATTCGACAGCTTTGGCGTTTCCGACTGGAACCAGAATCTGTACTGGAGCTGGCTATACTCGCTCAAGGCTCTCATCGACGAGTTTCCAGAGGGATACCCGAATTTCATGCGAACCGAGGCATGGCAGAAGAAAGAACTGAACGCTGCCTTGGCATCGTGGGCCGAGCTCAGACACGACACCATTCTCTATGCCAAACAAAGCTACACACCGCCCGGAACTTCTCTTCCGCCGCCCCCGCCACCTGGCTATGTGGAGCCGGTGCCGGAGTTCTACGGCCGGTTGCTGTCGCTGACCGAGATGACGCGAGAAGGTCTGCGACAGTACGAAGCCCTATCGACCATAGGCGAACAGCGGCTCGTGAGGTTGGAGAACATCCTCGGCACGGTGATTGAGATTGCCAACAAGGAGTTGACCAACCAGGAGCTTTCAGAAGCAGACCGCGATTTCATTGATACGTTCGCGGAGTATCTCGAGTCCACGGTCACCGGTGTCGAGCCGGCGGGTATCAAAACCACGCTGGTAGCGGATGTCCATACTCACATTCTTGAGAGCAGGGTACTGGAGGAAGGTGTGGGCAAGGTAGACTTGATAATCGTGGCCTGCCCGACACCCGACGGCTCCGTCTTTCTGGCGGCGGGACCCGTGCTTTCGTATTATGAATTCAAGCACCCCATGAGCGACAGGCTCACGGACGAGGCCTGGCGCGAGTTGCTCGCTTCGCCGCAAAGACCGGAACGGCCCAAGTGGTTCCAGCCGCTTGTCGGTACCCAGGGGACTCAAGGGGAGCGGTAACTTCACTTTGTTGTTTGCAAAGGAAAAGGATTGTGTATGAGCTTTGGCAGGCTTTCTCGCCGTGAATTCCTCCGGCAGGCGGCCGGTACGGCGCTGGCCGTCGCAGGTTTGTCCACCCAGGCAACAGGATCGAAGTCAGAGTCCCAGGATTTACCTGCTGTTCGGGCGATCACAACCGGTCCGGGCTTCCATTGGTTCGGCTACTACGACAAGCTGCAGTTCGATCCCACTTGTCGCTACGTGCTGGGGATGGAGGTGGGTTTCGAGCACCGCAGCCCCAAGGCTGACGATGTTATCAAGATCGGAATGGTGGACCTGCAACAGGGCGACCGCTGGCGCGAGCTTGGTACAAGCCGGGCGTGGTGCTGGCAGCAGGGCTGTATGCTGCAATGGCGGCCTCGGTCGAAAACCGACATTCTCTGGAACGACAGGCAGGGCGACAGATTTGTGTGCCACATTCTTGATATTCAAACCGGCCAGAAAAGAACGCTGCCGAATCCATTCTACACTCTCAGTCCGGATGGCCGCACGGCTGTCGCGCCGGATTTCAGGCGAGTCAATGATATGCGGCCCGGTTATGGCTACGCCGGTCTGCCCGACCCTTACACCGATCAATCGGCGCCGAAAGACTCCGGCATTTTCCGTCTCGATCTTGAAAACGGCACGCAGCAACTGGTTATTTCCATCGCGGATATTGCCAAGCTCGGCAAAATACCCGGTGAGCCCAAGGAGGCCAAGCACTATTTCAATCATCTACTGTTCAATACCGATGGCTCTCGATTCATCTTTCTGCATCGCTGGCGGGCCAAAGGCAAGCGCGGCTTCGGCACTCGAATGCTCACCGCAAAGCCCGACGGCTCCGACGTTCACATCGTGGACGACTACGGCCGAACCTCGCATTTTATTTGGCGCGATAGCCGCCATATCCTCGCCTGGGCGTGGCATCCCTCACACGGCAACGCTTTCTATCTGTATGAGGACGGTACAGACAACGTCCGAGCGGTCGGCAAAGACATCATGACCCAAAATGGGCATTGCAGTTATCTGCCCGGCAACAGATGGATTTTGAACGATACCTATCCCGACAAGCAGCAAAAACAACACGTGTATCTGTATCATGTCGCAACCGGCAAAAAAGTCCCGCTGGGGCAATTCTATTCTCCGCCGCGGTATAGGGGCGAATGGCGTTGTGATACACATCCTCGCTTTAGCCCCGACGGCCGCAGTGTGGTCATCGACTCGCCCCACGGGGGCAACGGCCGACAAATGTACCTCATCGACATCAGCCACATCGTTGGCTGAGTACGCTTCCGCCCGCCGCAGACTCAAGAACAGCGCGTTTTCAGATTTTAGTGGTTGAGCCACGCGTGCGCTGCAACTATAATCGCCAAGAGCCGAGAAACCGAGATTCAACCAAAGGAACCGTACATTGGAAATGATGTCCAGAAGCATGAATATCTGTGCTGTTACGGTTGCAGTTTTTGCCGGTCTCAGTCTCTTGGCGGGATGTGCCGGCGAGCAACTGACAAAACCGACGTCAGAGCAACAACCCGAGACAATCGCGCGCATCTATGCGCCGACCGTAGAAAGGCAACGAGCAACGCAGGCAGCCATGGATGTGCTGTTGGACATGCACTTTGTGCTGGACAAAACCGACGTTGAAAAGGGGTTAATTAGCACGAGGCCGCTGTCCGGAGCACAATTCTTCGAATTCTGGCGTACTGATAATGTCGGGCCGGCCAATGCCGCAGAGGCGAACCTGCACAGTATTCGCAGAACCGTAGACCTGAAGCTGGGCCGCTGGGGCGAGCACTTACGGGTTAGCTGTGACGTGCGGGTGCAACGGCTGAACATGCCCGAGCGAGAACTGACCAGCAGCGCGCAGGCATATCAGATGTTCTCAAGAAGTACACCATCGATGCAGCGACTCGAGCTCGGTCCGCGACAAGAAGAGGCGATGCAATGGACTGATTTGGGCAACGATACGGAGCTGGCTGCGGAAATCCTGCGACGTATAGAAACACGTGTTCGCGAACTTCAGGAAGAACAATCGCTATGAGAGTGTTGGTCTGCGGCGGAGCAGGGTACATCGGCAGTAACATGACGGCTCTGCTGGCCGGGCAGGGACACGAGCCGATAGTCTTCGACAACTTCAGCACAGGGCATCGGTCCGCTGCAAGACAGAGCGAGTTTATCGAAGGCGACTTGGCGGATTATGAGTTGCTTGTCCGGACTCTCAAGGAATACAAAATCGAGGCGGTCATGCACTTTGCGGCCCTGATCGAAGTGGGCGAATCGGTGCAGGAGCCGCTGAAATATTACCATAATAACGTCTGCAATACGCAAAACCTACTTGCAGCGATGCAGGCGGTGGGCGTCGAGCGATTCGTCTTTAGCAGCTCTGCCGCGGTATACGGAATGCCTGAGACAGTGCCCATTCCGGAGGATGCGCCGAAACAGCCGATCAATCCTTACGGCCAGACCAAGTGGGCGGTGGAAAGGATGTGCCACTATCAAAGCCGGACGGGAAGGCTTCGATATGTATCGCTGAGATATTTCAATGCCGCCGGTGCCGGCAACGGTAGTCGGCTCGGAGAAGACCATCGGCCCGAGTCACATCTGATTCCGCGAATCATCCAGGCCGCGATGGGAAAACGCAGCGAAATCAAGATATATGGAACCGACTATCCCACCGCCGACGGCACCTGCGTTCGCGATTACATCCACGTGGATGATCTGTGCCGGGCGCATCTTCTGGCACTGAACAAATTGCAGCAGAGCCGCGAGCTGGTCTATAATTTGGGCAATGGAAAAGGCTATTCGGTCAGAGAGGTCGTCGAAACAGTCAAACGGATTTCAAAGAAGGACTTTAAGGTGACGGAGGCACAGCGCAGAGCGGGTGACGCCCCGACACTGACTGCTGATGCCACGAAGGTAAAGAATGAGCTCGGCTGGGAGCCGCAATTACCCGAGCTCGACAAAATAGTGGCTACCGCCTGGCGGTGGCATACCGAATATCCCGACGGCTATCCGGATTAGAAACGCCGAGCACGACGACACGATTGTGGAGGCCAATTCATGACACGGCTGAAAACGAAAGTTGAGGATTTCTTCAGAAAAAACGGGATGGACCCCGAAGATATCGACATAGAGCAGAGCTGCAATGTCTTCCTGGAGGAAATGCGAAAAGGCTTATCGGGAGAAAGCAGCTCTCTGGCTATGCTGCCAACCTACATAGAGACGGAACGCCAAATTCCGCGCAATCAGCCCGTCATCGTGATGGACGCAGGCGGCACAAACTTCCGCGTCGCTACGGTTCGTTTCGAGCAGGATGGAACGACAACCATAGACGATTTCGAGGTCTATCCGATGCCGGGAATGAAGCGGGAGGTCAGCAAGGGAGAATTCTTTGATACGATGGCAGGCTATGTAGAGCAGATTGTCGGCCGCAGCAATAATATCGGCTTTTGCTTCTCGTACCCGATAGAGATGTTCCCGAACAAAGACGGCAGGGTCACGCACTTCTCCAAAGAGATCCAGGCGAGCCAGGTCGTCGGCGAGATGATAGGGGCGAACCTTAATACGGCGATCACCGCATCCGAGCGGGCCGGCAAAAAGCAAATCGTCCTGTTGAACGACACCGTCGCCACGCTGCTGGCCGGAAGAGCAGATTCCAGCGGCAGAACGTTTAGCAGCCACATCGGTTTCATTCTGGGAACGGGGACAAACTGCAGCTACGTAGAGCAAAACGCCAATATCACCAAGGCCAAGGACCTGGATCCCGCGAAAAGCCAAATCGTGAACGTTGAATCGGGAGGATTCGGCAAAGCCCCGCAGGGAACGATAGACAAGAGCTTCGATGAGTCTTCCATTAGCCCGGGGACATACACATTCGAGAAAATGATCTCGGGCGCGTATCTGGGGCCGCTTTGCCTCCATACCGTGCA
>Ga0180433_10010248_pt1 | contig 11317 bp, 13 predicted proteins | sample SS_ome_8_FD_132980 | JGI IMG/M metagenome (GOLD analysis project Ga0180433, IMG submission 132980) | Hypersaline lake sediment archaeal communities from the Salton Sea, California, USA - SS_1_D_1 metaG | ecosystem: Environmental > Aquatic > Non-marine Saline and Alkaline > Hypersaline >... | reverse complement strand
CTAGGTACCGCTCATGCTTACACATCGCAATAGAGCAAAACGCTTACCATCCGCTATGACTCGTCGCAATACTCATTCCACACAGTATCGCAACCAATTCCTATGCAGCCATAGCTCACATTTGCGCATGTGCCAGGCAATAGAAAGTCTTCAGGACATTTCGTGTATTGCATTTCGGTACAGCCTTCTCCATCTCCCGTGCAGTAGGCGGCAGTCGTTTGATTACAGCCCTTCAGATGACTGCCCGTCACTGATAGCGCAGACGCTTCAACCTTTGTCGGGACCATTCCCTGCCATGCCAATGCGGATGCAAAAACAAGTGCGACTGCAAGTGCACCAATACTTAGCTTCTTCATGATAATTCTCCGATACTTTTCCATTCCTTAGTCAACAAGAATAGCACCTAAAGTACAACATCACATAGAAGAGCTTCCTCACTCAACTCTCCCGCATAGGCATCACCTCCTCCCATATATCCCGCACATAGAAAGCAAGTGAGTTGTTCTGCTGCCCTGCCCTTCCATCCTCTTCGCAGTCCGCGAAAATGCCACTTCACACCATTCGCTATCGAGAGGACGAACGAGTTCTGTAGATTGCAATGGACACAATCACAGCAACACCTGCCAGAGCAGGAACAAGCCAAATCCAGAGGTGCGATCTGGCAGAATTGTTGTCCTGTGTCTTTTCGGCAGCTTGTACTATCTCTTCAACAACAGCGCTCTCTTCGCCCTCGACAACGGCCTTGACCGCTTCATTTGGCTGCTGCTCGACGGCCGACGCCAGAACCGTCTGCACCTGGAATTCGTTAACCGCAGCATTAATTGCCTTAACCGAAGTGTCATCAACCACGGGAACGATCTTTCCGTCAACAAACTGGTAGGAAACGCCGCCAAAATCTACACTATGAATCGGATTTCCATCGGGCAGTCTAATCTTGAAAGCTTCCATAGCCTCAAAGTCGGGATCTAGGTCCACTTCGCTTCGACGTGTTGCATACTTCAAGGTCGAGGTGTCCCCGTTCATGTGCTCCATAGTGAGCGTAGCCTCACCACTCATAGTCAGAAGAGTATCTCCGACGCTACCAATCTCAATTCCATCTACAACCAAGGTCCAGCCAGCATACCCTTTGTCGGCGATTGGCTCGCCGTCCAGCACGTTGTTTTCAGTCTTTCTGATTACATACTTCAGTGCGTTATATCCCTTTTCAGGTGCAATCCAGGCTTTTACCGTCCCATAATCTCCGCTCGCCTCAACGACATAGCACATGATGCCGTTGATTTCTTCTTTGGCGACGATATTGGGATTCTCGCCAAGCGTCTCGGCCATGTTCTTCCCCGTTCCAATGCCGCGTGCTGCTCCGTCAAGATAAGCACCGTACCAGAAGTTCTTCAGAGAACGAGATGTCGTCTCTCTATCTTCGTGCATCATGTATGCCATGAAGTTGTCATCGTCGCTTTTATCGAGGGTCCGATCTGTATTGATGCGTTGTCCACCGTCAAGAAGTACCTGGAACTCTATCGAGAGTTCCGGCACAGTGTTGCCTTCATCATCAATGCGAACCGTCCTCCCCCTCCACTCACAGTCTTTGCCGTCGCGAGCGTGCTGCAGGTCATACTGATACCTTGCAACCTCTACAGTCCCGTCCACATCCTTCAACGACATGGCCTCCGTGGTGACTTTCATTGCCGTGGTCTCTGTCCACGTGCAAGCCTCGCTGTAGCGTTCGACTATCTGCGATGCGGTCTCCTCCGCTTTTGCTCCTTTAAATGCAACACAACTCAACAATGATATGAAAACAACCAAGTACCCACTCGTCCCCGACCTGATTGACATGCTATATTCCCCCTTAGTACCTTCGCGATGACTGTCCACGGTGAAGCATTGACACTCATGTCTCTCTGTCTCTCGACCCGCTACGATTCAATATCCACTTTGTAATCTGATGGTCGCTGGCAGCACGGTGATTCACAACCCTTATGTAACACTCAACAATAGACATTCATTTGCGATCCACAATCATTCCATCAAGGCATTAAGATGACGACTGAACATATGCCCCACTTCATTCGAGCGTCCCAGCATTCAGTCACATAACAGACTGAGTCGTGCTGTACAATTGTTCTCTTTCAGTAGCTTCTGAAAATGCTGGGCCGTCACGACTGACGGCCCAGCCAATAGGCACGGGAACAACTACTATCACTTGTTCGGCCTTCGAATAAGGTCGTCACCATGAGAACACTCCCTCACTGATGGCCAAACAGCACGTTCATAGATCAACAAGCTGCTAGATTTCGCTCATACTTAAACATCATCGTAGAGCAAAAACGCCCGTCATCCGCTATCACTTATCACAGGCATAATTTGTCACACCAGTACATCCGTTCCCTATGCAGCCAGGTCCAAGGTTACGGCACGTACCACCAAAATCTGTAACACACGACACACGGTAAATGTAGTCGCAGTCGCCACCACCAGCGCATTGATTGAAAGTTGTTCCACTACAAGGGCAACCACCGAGTACCGACAGTTCCGACGCGTCCACTTTTGTCGGGACCATGCCCTGCCATGCGAGTGCGGATGCAAAAACAAGTGCGACTGCAAGTGCGCCAATACTTAGCTTTTTCATGATTATTCTCCGTTACTTTTCTATTCCTTAGTCAATAAGAACAAAACAATGAATTACAGCATACAAGCAACCTTCCTCACCATTTCCACATAGGCCCCACCCCCTCCCATACGTCCCGTACCGTGATATGCACCAAGCCCGTATTCTGTTGTCCAGTCACCTTCAGACGTGTGTAATTCGCAGAAGCAACCGTACAGACACGAAGGCAAGCGTGGTTCTGCATTTTTATTCATCAAAAACACTGTTTTCTTGAGTCAAAGAACATATGTGACTCGTAAGTTCTCTGGACAATATCGCAACATGGCTATGACAACCGGGGGCCGTCGGGGTTATCAGGAGTTCCTGCGCAACACTTATGACTCCTTGAGCGGCTGTCAGGTGATCCGGCAGAACTTCAACGAGCGACCCGGTATTCAAGACCGCTTTGGCGATCAATGGCGATAAGCAACCCGAAAGGTACTTCTCATCTGTCAGGAGCTGCTCAGCTCTTTCCGGATAGTCCCTAATCCATAACTGTGCCGCCACGCGTGTGTTGCACAAGAAAGCTCCGGCTCGCATGGTGAAAATCAGCAGGTCGCTCGGCATTCCATTCTTTGAACGAACAGCACGATTAACGTCAGACTGCCAGTTGTCCATTGCGTCTGCGTAAGCTTTTGCTCCGGTGGGTTCGTCAGTATGGGAATACACTGGTTTCAGGATTTGCAGAAGAGGCCCAGCTTCCACACCATAGGACTCGGCTATCCTTTGAACAGCGGCAAGATCGAAGACCGGGATTGGCCGTTGCCATGAACGGGGATAGTGAAACTGCCATATGTCTCCGGAGACCATGAGAAGCTCAATAGGGTCGACATCCAATCCATGTTCGCGGCTCAGAAACTCCTTTGACGTGAATATCCAAGGAAATTCCCGCTTAAACCATTCCCTGTGTTCCTCCAACCACGTGTCATAATCAATTGAATTGGCGGCGGGAATCGATGTCTGAAAGCAGAAATCCCTGACCGAACCCAGCAAGTCTTCCGTATCCGATCCCGCGTTGGCAAGAGCGTTTGCAATGGCAACATCGCGCGCCCAAGCAACCATTGCAGCAGCATCCACTACGTACGGTGTCGTTGGATGGGACTTGCCCACAATACTTGACATGTGGCCTGCGGCCACTTCAACACAGATGCTTGGAGCATCAGCCTTGCTGAACGTAACACCGCCTTTAACGAGGACTAGATCGGTCCTGTCTGTTGATGCGCGCACGTCAAACTTGGTACCTGTCACTGTTATCAACGCGTTGGTTGTCCTCACGTTGAACTCGTGCCCGGGGATTACTTCTGCGTAGAGTTCGCCCTTCGTCAATCGGACTTCGTAGAAGACCGTATTGCCTAAAGGCTCACTGTCATTTGCATGAAAACTGGCCGTGGTGTTTCTATTCAGCACAACCCGGTGCATCCCTCCCAGCAGTATTTCCAGTGGCAACTCTTCGGCCGCGACGTTCTGGCCGATTGCCAGAGTCTGCCGTCCTGAGGAATCAATCAGCTCCACTGACGTCCCGTGCATGTGCCGTTCTGAATGTTGACTGATAATCTCATGAGGCGTGGTTGACTGGCTACCAATAAGCGCCTGCAGTCCCTGCAACCCAAGGCACAGAGCGATCACGAGGACCGCGGCGGTCGCCGCAACCTGCCAGAACAGCTTTCTAAGACGTAGCGTTCTGTCTCGCTGCCCTGACAGCGTAGCCAGTTCCGGAATTCTAGTCTTCAGATCTTCCCAACCTTCGCTGACCGTCATTAGTCGTCTGCGGGTTGAATGGGCACGTTGTGTCCTGGCGGTATCTCTGACTTCTTGCGCAGGTTCGAGTGTTCTGTCAGAGACGAGTCCCCAATGTCCTTTAATGACTGCAACGAAGGCGTCCTCTTCTATCTTCTTCTGTCGACAAGCTGCGCATGCAGACAGATGCCCTTCCAGGGCCTCGTGCTCCTCTCGACTGAGGGCTGAGACGTCGTTCGTCTGCAGAAAAATCAATACATCTGCTTCTTCGCAGCTCAGTTGATTCTTGCGCTTCCTGAACCGCATTTTGCTCTTGCCTCAGTAAAGGGTTGGGAATCTTGGGTCATCTTTGTTCTATTACTTAGTAGGGAAAAAGAGCTTTTCATCGGATACTTTTTCCGGATATTTGTGGAGTCGATGCCTCAGTATTCATGACACGTGTAACCGCAATATGCTCCGTACTGCTTGTGACTCCAACAGTATTTGCACTGAAGGACATGAAGAACGTTTTGCGACCCACAACACTCTACCGAAACCTCAGAGGCCACCACACGGCAAAAGGGGACTATCCGGTTTCTCAAGAAGGCGGGCTGCGATATGGGCAGGTAATGCCAGATGGGATAAGCGGCGTGTTGGACCAACGTTACGGTAGCGGCTTTGGAGTCCCGGTTCCGCTAATGGTATTCTGGTAGACTTCCATCCCTGTGCACGAATTATGGATACATCAGATTTGACGGGTAATGAAAAGATAGTACAAGAGACGTCTTAGGCTTTGTCCCCTTACTGCTTTTCAGCCGGCATTTTCGTCAGTTCAAAAATTAGCATTTCCCCACCGTTCTTAAAGCTGTATCCAATCAGAACAGGGTCATCTTCGAAATTTAATGTTATTGGAGTATTATCCAGCGTCTTCCCCGACCTAATCGCAAGCGGGGTAGGAGGTGATATGCTGACTCTCCCCGTTGTGGGTTCGGATGCTATGGGGAACAGAGGAGGACCCTTTTCTTCAAGACCTGCAAGATACATGGTATTCAGGATTACAACAAAGAGATGGCGTTCGGATCGAATCATGGAGATCGGATGGCCTTCGAGTGATTTTCCCCATTTCACGTGCCGGGCGGTTCCAAGCTCGTCTGCGAAAGGCTCTATCGAGGACTGCAAAGACTTCAATCGTCCCAGCAACCCTGCTTTCTCCACCCATACGATTCCCTTAAAACCGGCACCAATAGCTGCGAAAACCATCCACTCTATTTCCCCAACGGAAGGCGGGCGTTTCGTCACATAGGCTGACTCGGTATGATCCACTGGAATTCGCGCCCACATGATGGTATCTCCTGCTAACTCGATGAAGTGCCGCAGCTTGTTGATCAGCGGGTGATCGTAGCCGGGCCACGATAGTGTGTCCTTGAATGGTGACGAATTGTTGTGGGTGACAAATGGGTTTATCGCGATTACGTCCAGACGATTGGCTCACATCTTCATAGACGCCATCTGCTCAAGAACACAGAGTTGGGCAAATGCCAACTGACCTTCTTGAATGTTGCTCAACCTCTTCTCCATCTCCCGCATGCCATCCTTCATTGTGCCGTAAGCGTGGTTCGGACATTCCAGTAATTGGCGTTTACCTGCTTGAGAGCTCGTAAGGAACACGAATCTCATTGTGTCAGGATGTCGCGCTGGGGGAGAATGAACCCGGTGGCTCCCGCGCCCCATGTTTTCTCCCTCTTGTGGCGACGGATTACACATGAAGCTCGCGTGTTGTTCCGCCTCCCACGATTTGGCAACTGATCCGTAGAATCCCGCCACCAGAGCACAACAGGCCAGGATGCTGCAGCACGGCCCGGTCTTTGTAACCATCCTGAATTCTCCCAGGAACTGGCACTCAGTTCCTTGATATTCTGTTTTCCGACAAATTCTTGTACCTTTTACCTCGGAACATCATCCAGCTCTTCCTTTCAGATGTGACACGCGGTTAATCAGTCAGTCCTACATCAATGGACTTCTTCTTCGGCCGCGCGTGCACTGAGGTTGGATGTCCGAGACTTGAGGATTGTTGAAAAGAACGCAGAAGCTGTCTCAAGCGTTTTCGAGCTCGATACAACCTGTCGCGGAACTGGTCAGTGGTACATTTTGCCAGTTTGGCCGCTTCTGGAATCGCAATATTTTGGATGATAGCCAGCTCGAAAGCTTCTCGCTGCTTGGCAGGAAGCTTTCTCTTTGCCCGGTCGATTCCCGCTGACAGTTCTAGGTTATGCAGTTGCAGCTCAGGCTGAAACAGAGATTGAGTGTACGCCCAAGAGCTATTCGCTTGTCTTGTCGCAACAGTCCGTGACCTTTTGGAGTTACGAGCCCACTCATCGAGCATTACGTGCTTTCCAATCCCGAATAGATACGTTTTCAGTGTGGAAATACCTAGAAACGCCTTACGTCTTTCCCAGGCACGGAGAAACACCTCTTGGGCCATATCATCCAAGCAGTCACTGTGTCCGTTGTGTCGCGCAAGAAAGGCTCGGACAAGCGGAAAGTACTTCTTATAGAGAGTCTCAAAGGCATCGACGTCGTTGTGCCCCGCGCGAAACAGCAAGGACACATCTGTATCAGGTTCTCTGCCAGTTGGCTTCGTGGAGTTTTCCTTTCTTTATTGCGCGGATGGATTGCGGGGATAACCGTCCGGGATCTTGAGTTGCAGGGCTGATGGCACTTCGTCCAGATACGAAAAGAGACATTTCGGTCCCGTCCTTGATCACCTGTCTCTTTCGTCTTTCTCCATTTGCTCGAGACGCTCTCGAATGTCATTCACCTTGCCGGCTATCCGAGACTCCGGATACCTGTATTCAATAAGCTCGGTGATTCGCAGGGCTTCGTCGTAGTCGCTCGCAAGCAAGGCTGCCATGGCGGAGGCAAAATGCATGTCTGCTGCCAGAGAGTGCATCGGAAACTGTTCCAGGAATGACACTTTGATTCTGTCGGCGTCCTCCGTCAGATTCAGCCGGTGATGTGCCACCCACGACATGTACATGATTTGAGGAAGGTAGTGCTTGAACTGAGGGTTTCTCTGATACGCGGAAGCATCCTTAACCACTTGGGCGAGATCTCCTGCCTGGTACACGTATTTCAGCCTGAGAAGAGCTGCCTTGCCCAAGGCATCTGCTTCCGGATATGAATCGAGGACATGCATCATATGCTCTGCTGCAAGCTGGTGATGCCCTACCGAGACCAGCACATCTCCGAGTCGAAAACGAAGAGTAATCGCCTCATCTCTCCGCCCTTTCTCATCGGCAACGTCGATCCCAAGTCTTAAGCAATAGATGCAGGCGTGATATTCACGTTTTGCTAGCAACCATTCTGCTGACTGGAGTGTGTATTGTGTGAAGTCAATGCTCTCCTCGTCGCTACTCCCTTGATGGTACAAGCCAAACTGATAGGCGGTCAACGGACGTTGGACTCGAAGTGAGAAACGCTCAAGGCCCCTGATATGCTCAGGCCGCTTCATCCACTCAGGAAGAGATTCGATTTCGTCGAATGACCACTTCTCGTCAGAAATGTGAAGAAAAGGTAGAACAACGCATAGTTCGGACACCTGGCTTGCAGTGCTTTCGCTAATGGTCGCCACCAATCTTCCTTGTTCGGCTATGTATGCACCCGCACTTCTTGCTGTTGCATCGTAGTATTCCAATAACTTGGTGAGTTCTTCAGTAGGCACAGACGGTATGCCGAGATCCCTAGAGAACGGGCCACCATATTCCTGTACAATTTCCACGGCACTCAAGGTCATGTTGCCAGGGCTGCGACTCTCCGGAACATCGATCACGTCATCGAGCAGATTCTTGAACGACGCGGACTCTATAGCTCTGAACTGACGGATAAGCTCAGCGGAGACTTCCCCGACCAACGTAATCCTTCTGCGGAAATCCACCAATCCCTGATCATCCGGATGAGCATCCTGAACCCGGTCCAACTCCTCTTCCAAAGGTGAGAAAGCCTTCTGTCTGAAAAGAGTCCATTCCTCAAGATCGGCGGCACTCGCTCCATTGAACACAACTGCTAAAACGATGAGGAAGAACACGCCTACGCTCAGCCAATGAGACCTTAAGGCAGAGAACCCTAGCCGCAACATCATTTTTCACTCCTTTCCCCCTGGTTTTTTCACAAGCCGGAACACTAACATTTCTCCGCCACCTTTGAAGCTACAGGCAGTAACAACGGATTCCCCTTTGGATTCCAACGTCAGAACTGTTTCGCTCAGCGTCTTTCCAGATACAAGTGCAAATGGTCTTGGCGGCGCTATGCTGACTCTTGCTGTGACAGATTCCGGAGACATGGGAAAGACGAGAGGCTTCCCTTTTTTGATATCTGCAAAATAGGCAGTGCTCAGAAGTACGACGAAGAGGTGTTGTTCAGAGCGAATCATTGAAATCGGGCATCCATCCAGTGAACTACCCCAATCCACTTGCCACGCGTTTCCCAGCTCATCAGCATGCCGCTCTATCGCCGTTTGTAGAGATCTTATTCTCTTGGAAGGCCCTGCTTCTCCGACCCACACAATTCCCTTGAACCCCGCACCGATAGACGCATACACCATCCACTCTACCTCGGCATCTGACGGAGCGCGCTTTATCATGAACTGCGCCTCATCAATACTCAAAGGAATCCTCGCCCACATGACGGTTCCCGTGGCACGTTTGCAGATGTCGCGCACCCTATTGATCGACAAGTGATCGTAGTCTGGCCATACAAGTGTGTCTTCGGTAGGCTCATTATTGCTTGTGGCAACAAAAGGGTTAATCCCTATCACTTCCAAAATGGGAGCGTAGGTGGTAACGGACTGGAGTTGACAACTGACGCACAACTGAGCGAATGCCAGTTCGTTCTCCTTCATATTGGCCAGTCGCCTCTCCAACTCTCTAAGGCCGTCTTCCTCGGTACCGTACTTATGGTCCGGACACTCCAGTAGCTGACGTTCCTGTGCTTCCGAACCTGTAAGAAATATGAACCTCTTTGTGTCTGGGTGGGGCATTCTGGTCTCGCCATTTCCGGGATTCCTGCAAGCTTCGTTTTGGACCATATTTCTTGACAAATTGCAATTGACATTCTTATCTAAGACTGTTCTCAGTGGCTCGCCAGCAACGCTGCAAACCGCGATGGACACAAGGCAAAAGGACACGCAGACTTTGATGAACGTCTTTCTTGACCTGGCAACCACGTATTTGGCCTCCTACCACATAACTGAACTTTCGAGATCTGGCAACACGAATGGGTTGGACGACACTACGCCCCCAAAGGACCTGTATAATTGGGTGGATCGCAGTGTTTAAGAAAAGCTTAAGTGAATGAAATTGAGGCTGGACGTCAGTCTCTACTCTTTTGCTTCTTCAAGTCGATACATTTACTACGGCAAGACGCGCGCAGATCTGCAACCTCTCCACATCAAGAGGACGAACGAGTTCTGTAAATGGCAACTGATACGACCACAGCAACAACGCTTGCCAAGACAGGGATCAGCCAAATCCAGAGGCGTGATCTGGTGGAATTGTCTTCCTGGGTCTTCCTTGTAGCTTGCACTGTCTTCTTGACCGCAACGCTTTCTTCGGTCTCGACAATAGCCATTACCGGTTCCTTTGACGAGTCATCAACAACAGACGTGGGGACCATCTGCTCCTGAAGTTCGTCGACAGCGGCATCAATCGATTCGATCGCTGCATCGTCAACCAATGGAACTATTTCACCGTTCAAGCATTGGTAGGCATCGCCGCTGACACCCATGCTGTAGGCTGGATTTCCGTTGGACGACCTTATCCTGAAAGCACCCACCGCCGCGCTGTCACCATTCAAAGGTTGTTGCCTCACTTGCCAATGAACAATTGTTGTTCGCCAGTCCTCCGGACAGCCTGACAACCGGTTTCGGCAGCCGGATACTACCGGCGTTGTCACAAGTTCCTGAGCAACACCAGTCACACAATGAGCGGCGCCGGGCTTTCCGATCATGCTTCACCGCCATACACGGATAAACATCTGATGCAGTACCCAGCATCATCTGTCTGATTCAGCTTTCACGATCTCAACACATTCCTCTGCGCCGTCAGCAACGGTGGATCCAACAGGCCGAGTGACCACTATCATGAGCAAATACGCACCTGTTCTCAGCCACGACAGGCCTGCCGCAGACAACGCCATCTTCCATTACTCCTTTACCGCAGATCGATTCTCAAGCTGAAAGATCAACATTTCCCCGCCACCTCTGAAACGGTACTCGGCTACTACGGATTCATGTTCAGATTCCAATGTCACGCTGCTTCCGTTCAGAGTCGTTCCCGAGATGACATTGAAAGGTCCCTCTGGCGATATCCTGATTCTTCCCTCTACAGCTTCCGCACTGTACAGAAATAAAGGTGAGCTTTCGTTTCTTAGGCCCGCAAAATAGGCGGTATTGAGCAGCACGACGAACAGCAGCCGTTCAGACCTCATTACGGAGATTGGGTGTCCATTCAGTGACTTGCACCATCCAACTGGCCATGCAGCTCCAAGATCTTCAGCGTATCTCTCGACTTTAGCTTGCAGCGACAGCAGCCGACGGCTCAACTCCTTCGTCTCCACCCAGACAATTCCCTTGAACCCTGCACCAATGACTGCGCACACCATCCACTGGATCTCTTCATATGACGGAAGATGATCGATCACTGACCACTCTGACTCTGTACCGTCAACCGGAATCCGCGCCCACATCACGGTTTCTCCACTCAGTTCAGATATTTGGCGAATCCGGTTGAGCACGGGATGATCACATTCCGGCCAGAGCAGTGTATTCGCAGACGGCCTCTTGAGACCAATCACTACAAATGGATTGATTGAGACAACATCAACAAGAGGCGCGTACATTTTCATAGACTTGAGCTGATCTCTGATGTTCAATTGAATGAATGAGACCTGTTCATCCGGAAT
>Ga0180433_10010247_pt1 | contig 11318 bp, 8 predicted proteins | sample SS_ome_8_FD_132980 | JGI IMG/M metagenome (GOLD analysis project Ga0180433, IMG submission 132980) | Hypersaline lake sediment archaeal communities from the Salton Sea, California, USA - SS_1_D_1 metaG | ecosystem: Environmental > Aquatic > Non-marine Saline and Alkaline > Hypersaline > Sediment... | reverse complement strand
TCGTCCGCTGCTCTATGGAAATTGCCGGCGAAAGCCCCTCAATCAGATCAACATCGGGCTTCTCCATAACGCCGAGAAACTGCCGCGCATAGGCAGAGAGTGAGTGAACGTATCGACTCTGACCCTCCGCATAGATGGTATCGAACGCGAGCGAAGACTTGCCCGATCCCGAAAGGCCGGTAATCACTACCAGTTTATCCCTTGGAATTGATACCGAGATATTCTTGAGATTATGTTCCCGCGCACCCCTGATACGTATTTCTTTCAGGTTCATATCTGCGTTATATTCGTGGATCCACACATGGGGCAGGCCGTCGTTGTTTCTTCGTAGAGGTCAAGATCGTCTTTTCTTCGCGTGATTACATCTTCCCACCGATAATCGCAATCCTCACAGGCATAGCTAACATCTATTTTTTTATCACCATCCTCTTCCCAGTCATCAGCCTCTTCCTCTTCATCATCATCCAAATAATGATCCTCGTCAATCAGCTCTTCTTCATTGTAGTTATCATCATAGAAATCATCCTCGTAAACTTCGTCATCGAAATCTTTTTCATATTCTGTACCCATAACACTAATCCGTTTATTAAAGTAGCCTTCTTATCTACGAGAGAAGGATATGCTTATACTATATATATAATATATGAACAGCACAGCGGTGTCAGATAAAATTTAGAACAAATGTACAGAAGTGGGATTTTTTTTGTCAAATAAATTTAGCAAATATTTTTTCCTGCAGCATGTTTTATTACCGACATAGCATGTTTCATTCCTGAACACCACTGAACACCGTTTTTATTGCCGGATTCTCATTAAAGTGAGTCTATCGGCACATCAATGCTGCACCTCCTCTCCCGTCCCGTAAATCTGCGCACCGGTTACGCCGACCTCGGTAAATGATTTCATCCGGAGCGTAATGAATATCCGCTGCTCATAATAAATCAACCTGTCACGATTATTCTCCCCGACCCGCTCTATCGACCGCTCCAGATGATATGAAAGACCAACCTCCCAGCAATGGAGATCGTGAAGAATATCAATATAGAAATTCCTCAGGGTAAAAACCGCATTATCCGATTTCTTCTTATCGTAAAAATAGAAGGATCTCTCAAACTCATCAAAGGGGGTGGTTTCCCTTTTATCATACAGGAGATAGGATCTATCAGCTTGAGAAGTACCGCCGATGTTTATTCTCCAGAGTCGAGACAATTCAGCGCTGAAGTTCCAGCGAATTCCCATGGTATCTCTGAAGGGGAAACGAAAGTCGTGAAACCAGTTATACCCCAGCTCAATATTATTCACCCGCCTGATGCCGAGCAAGTAGAAGTTTCCCGTCGTAAAAGAGACATCCAGGGTATTATAACCGGATGTCTTATCCTTCACAATATACGTATAGTCGTTGGCTATTGCGATTCCCGAATAGAAGAGCCCCTTCCTCTTCTGAAGCAACGAGCTGCCCTTGAAAAAATTATAGAAATCGAAGAAGACATTGTTCTTCACCACCACATCTCGCCAGCGCTCATCCTCAAAGGGAAATTCCCTCCGGGCGTCATAGCTCGTGGTAACCGTCATCGTAATACCATCCAGCGGAAAGAGGAAGAGACCGCCCTCGAAATAGTTCAGCTTCTCGTGAACGAAAGGCTGCACCACGCGCTCCTCCAGATAGGAGCGGCGATAGACATGCGTTGCCTGCAGATAGTACTGCGTGAATCCGATTTTCAGGGTCTGCGTCGAATCTATATATTGAAAGCTGTTTTTTTCAGCAGCCTCTTCACTCGATTCTCTGGACAGCTCATTGGGATCTTCAATACGCTGAGCATTGAACCCCACCTTGAGCCCCGGCATATAGCTCAGCACGTTCAGAAGTGGGAAAACGGTGTTGATGCTCAAGAAGCCGTTGTAGGTATAGGTGGTACGAAAATGCTCGCCGAGAAGATACTGCTTGTAGGAATTACCACCGAGATACAGACTCCAGTTCAGAAGCTGCTCATTCTTCCCCTTATCCTCCGAAGCATAACTGAAGAGGGGTATGGTGCCATTATAGGAAGCGCTGAATTCGGGAATCTGATCGTAAAGCGGTTTATAGAGCCCTCTCATAGTATAGTCATCCACATCATCAGGATTGAGGGTATCATTCCACATCCATTGCCTTTTCATCGAGAGGCTCACATTATGGCGGTCTCCGCGATCACTGAGCGTGAGGCTCCAGTCGAGGTATCGTTTCACCTCAAAAATATTTCTCGGTATAAATCGAATCATCTCGATGGTCGTTCTGGGCTCATTCCGGTTATCAAAATTCCTCTCGAAGTCCCAGTTGTTCATCCATTCGAATTGCAGGTTGATATGGGAATTCCCCTTTCGCCTTTTGAAGAAATCCGCATCCCACCGCAGAATTGACTTGTACCAGTTCTCTTCGGGCAACTGCGAGGTGTTGTTCAGATCTTCATCAACCGATTTAAAGCGCGCTCCGGCGAGATAGAATTCAAGGGAATACGAGGGGGTTTGATGCGCATATTCGATTCCTCCATAATAACCGAGTTTCTCGTAAATATCCAGCTTATACTTCCATCTGCTCCTGTCTTCCGCGGTATACCGCAGGGTATTCTGAATAAAATTGCCTCTCCTGATGCTCTGACCGAACTGAGTGATTATACCGATACCCTCATCGGTATGAGCAATGGCCGGAAAGTAAAAGAGGGGCATATCACCGACCACATAGATGGCGTCGTAGGCAATGAGCCTCTTATCACTATGTATCCAGACTTTATCAACTCTGAAGTGATAGTGCGGTCTTTTCAGATTACAGGTTGAAAAGTATATCCCCTCACCGATGTATTTTTTTTTATCAATGATCCGGATCTTCTCGGACGAGAAGAAGAGAGGCTGACGCTCAGAACGAACCCCGTAGAGAACACCGGTTTTATCCTTCACATTGTAAATACATTTATCAGCATAAAAGATATTTCCGCCATCCTCAAAACGAACATCATCAGAAAAGGTGATGTCGCCGGTTCTCCGGTTATAAACGACATTTTTGGCATGAACCGTTATCTTCCCGGATTTCATCCGGATGTTTCCTTTGAGAACGACAAGCTCATGCCCGGACTCCGTAAGCCGTATATACTCTCCCTCGTCAGCACCGGAGAGCTCGACAGCATCTTCGTTGAACTGACCCTCTTCACGAACGTTCTTATTCTTCTCGAGTTTTGGCAGCTGAGCAGCAACAAACTCCGGTGTCAGAGCAAAAACAATTAAATTATTTAACAAAAAGATGAAAATGATGTAAAAATAATGTGCAGATAACCTTTTTCTCATTTTTCCGATAAGCTTGAAAAGTGCCGGCTCGCGATCAAGTATGAATCTCAGTTTTCAGACTTCTTCGATTTCTTATTTGCGGAATCAGCGCTCCTGTCATCTCCGGCATCCTCTTCTCCGTCTTCCCTTTCCATTCGAATATCATCTTTCCCTTTTTCATCCTTTTTCTGTTCTTTCTCCGGCTCTTCCTTCTTCTCAACGGTTTTCTTCACCGATTCATCTTTCCTGTCGGCACTGATTGTCTCAGGAGCTTTGATCCGTTTATTCTCTTTTTCTTTCTCTTTCTTTTCTTCTTTCTTCTCTTCCTGTTCCTGCTGTTTCTTTTCCGGAAGCTCTTTTTTATCGACATCCTTGACTTCTTGTTTGGTGATCGGCTTCTCCGGCCGCTCCTTCTTCGGTTCCTTTTTCTCTACTGGCTCTTTTTTATCAACATCTTTAACTTCCCCTTTGGGGAGCGGTTTCTCCAGTTGCTCCTTCTTCGGTTCCTTCTTCTCTACTGGCTCTTTTTTATCAACATCTTTAACTTCCTCTTTGGGGAGCGGCTTCTTCGGTTCCTTCTTCTCCACTGTCTCCTTTTTATCAACATCTTTAACTTCCCCTTTGGGAAGCGGTTTCTCCAGCTTTTCTCTCTTTTCGACATCCCGGGCTTTTCGCCGTTTCTCCTTTTCGGGGAGCTTTGCTTTTCCGGAAGGAATTTTCTTCTCCGCGGATATCCTTCTCTTCCCGGGTTTTTTATCGCTTTCGAGGATTCTTTCCTTCGGCTGCATCCCGCCTTCGGGTTTCTCAACATCTTCTCGTGTGATCACCTTCGGCAGCTCCACGGACTCTGACACGACGATATCCCATATTCCCCAGAATTCCCCGGACGGAGCGTACTCCTGAAAACGGACGGCAACGCTCCCATCTATCGAATGCTCATAGGGGATATCTATTCGATAAGGATTATTCTCTTCGGTGATATCACCAAAGTTAAGTACCGCGATCAATTTCCCGTCGACGTATATTTCAAGCCGGGACTGAATATCACCCATCCGGGCTCCGTGAAAGGTGACAAAATCTATCCACATGCGATAGGTGCGATCCTTTTTTAGATCCGCAATGTTCATAACCGAGCCGGATTTCGACACAAAAAAAGCCTTCCCGTCCACTACCGGGTGGTTATCATTTATGAGACCGAAACCCCTGCTCTTGCTCCAGTTATATATCTCGCGAAGTGTCAGAGCACGCGCCCAGGGATGGGAGAGATCCACGGTATCACTCTCTCCGTTGAATACAATTGTATGATACGGATTCTCCTCAGTGAGGGCAAACTGTATCGATAGAAGAAAAAAGGAAAGAACAATAATAATTACCCGGACAACAGGAGAACAGTGTTCCCTGAATAGGGTGTAGATAGTTCTTGTATATGCATTCTTCATTCTTTGTCCTTGCCCGATGATGAGTACTTCTTAAATATTCATCTTCTCATAATGAGGGAAAAAATGAATTTGCTGATCATATATATTTTCGAAAATAAAAACTGTATAATGGAATTATTGCAAGCAATAATTAGCTCTGACACCGTTCCATTTTTTTCACATTTTATCGCAGGTATTCGTTTAAATAGTATATAATAAATCCTAACAATAAAATGTATTGCACATGGGAAGGCCGCTAAGGATCTGTCTACCAAATTACACGTATCATGTCTACTCCAGATGCATTGAACAACGTAATTTGATGATTAATGACTACTGGAAAGAATTACTCATTGAAACAGTAAAAAGATCAATGGTTAAATATGAATTTCAACTTATAGCCTATCAAATTATGGACAATCATTTTCATTTCATCATAAAAACACTTGATGATGGAGAAACTATCTCAAAAATAATGCAATACATCAAATCACGATTTGCCATACAGTATAATAAGATTAATAATAGAACCGGTCCTTTCTGGAATGAAAGATTTAAAGATAAAATAATTGAAAGATCTCATAATCCATCTCTTTACCTCTGCTGGCTATTATGGTATTTAGCATACAATCCTGTTCATAAAAACAAAACTAAAAATCCCAGGAAGTATAAATATGGCTGTATCAATGCATATCTTGATGAAAATTATAAGTCTCAATTAAATATTACATTTCATGAATACTTTCTTAATCTCGGTGATTCATTCCAGGAAAGATATAAGCGATTTCTATATTATGAGGAAATATACCAGAAAAAAAATTTATTATATAATTCAGATTAGTCTTTTAAGTATTCAGATTCCCACTAAAAACGATTAATACAATTTTTCCATCTTCTGCATTTAACAACTTTCCTCCTATAATATACATTATCATTACCTGAGTTTTTCCATATATCCTTATGTTAGATAATATTGCTATATATCAAACCTTTCTCTGACACCAATACGAACCATACAGGCGACATCCACCTGCCTGATATTGTGGAAAAAATTATCAGAAAGTGTTGACTGAAAAGTGATATCTGTTTATCTTTAACGAGATATATTAAGGGCGGTGTCAGAGCCCTCTATTCAGAGCCCTCTATTCTTAATGACTTTTAAGGAGAACACAATGAAAACAGCATCTTTTATTATATCCATACTGTTTGCCCTTGCCTTCATCTTCCTGGGATGCTCGGAAGACAAAACGGAGCTTGCTTTTGTAAATGATGAAGGCTCAGAAGAAGCCATAAACGATATCGTCTGGACGGAAGATAACGTTGCATGGGAAAAAGAAACAGTTGGTTATGCCAAAGGAGAAAAGACAGAGTCCAAAGAAGTAGACCATATAAGCAGCAATGTTGAGTGCACTGTTGATGACGGTAGTCATACTGGTAATTTTAATACAGCAGATGTTTATTTCCCTGAACAAAATTCTTCCGGTGCTTTAACTATAAATGACGGCAGCTCAAATACCTATACTCTGAGAGCCACAGCTGCAAAGTAATATAAATCACAACCGATCTATACCGATGCACCCCCGATAACGGGTGCATCGGTATTTTGCTCTGCCACTTCACTATCTCTATAAATATATTTACATCGACAATTTCAAGTGGTACACAGTATGAATAAAAAAAAATACATTATCCTTCTCATTCTGCTCTTTTCCGTAACGGCTGCCATTGACAGCGCCCTCAGCGAAAAAAACTTCAAGTGGATGAAGATATCCGGCAACTGGGAGGCTGTAAAAGCGGATGATGGATGTTTTCACCTGACCGAGAGCAAGGCAAAAACCTATCCCTTCGGCTACAGCGAGCTGATAAACATGAACTCAATTATCACCCTGAATCCGGTCGGTCAGTATTCGAAGATAACTTTCACCCTTGAAGCGGAAAATCCGGTCGACGACCCGGTTGAGATGATGTACTTCTTCGCCGCAAAAGATTACCGGAATTTTCATGCCTTCAGGCTCAGGGGCGACAGCACAAAGCTGAATACCATTCGCTTAATACGATCTCTGGATAAGGATACGAGCCTCCCCCGAAACGTGAAGTGGAACTTCATCATTGAGGAGATCGCTTCAAAGGGTTACGCGCTCGATTACCGGAAAAAACACCGCGTCGAGATTCGATTCGCGGGGAGATGGGTTCAGCTCAGAATCAACGGAAGGAAGGTCCTCTCGACTTCAACGGATAATCCCCTGAACAGCGGGAAAATCGGCTTCAGCAACCGCAATGCGACGCTGAAAATCGCCGATCTGAAAGTTTACAATGGAAGAAGAATTGTTTTCCGGGATGACTTCTCAGAAGATACCATCAAGAGATACGGTCTCAGAGTAAAACGAAAAAAAGACTAGAACGCCTCTCTTTACTTTATCAATCGCATAACCGAATCCGTACGCAATCGGTATATATTTTCAAGATTGCCGACATCCCCCTTGGAGAAGGCGCCTTCTATATCATTCATGATATCCGCTACTTGCCGCGAATCGGTAAGATTCGACGCGAGTATATTCTCAACCTCAACCTGCAGCTTCATGAGCCGTGAGATATCATCCTGAATGACACTCTGCACCCTCTCCTCTTTCGTGGCAAGTATCTCTCCGGTGATATTTTCTCCGATAAACTCATGGAGGACCTTCTTATTGTCAAATCGAACTTCATTTAATATCTGATCCGTATTTTCCGATCCTCGTGCCAGGTCCTCGTTGAGGCTCTTTATTCCCTCGTTGATAATCTGATTTCTTGTCAGTGAAGATTGTATCTCCTTTAGCTCTTTCTGTATCGTCTCCAATCGCGAGAGGAGCTTGTTTCTAATCTCAATTGAGTCAGCGCTGACTTCCCTGTTCTTTTTACCCTTCGACTCGCGATCGAGATTCCTCTCTGTGTTTATCCGCTTTGCAGAATTCAGAATCCCGTCAATCGTTATCTTCATCGCTGTACACTCCCTTGTACATATGTCACTATATTACACATCTTTTAGCATATGATATTGTTCACAATATGTCAAACATTTATTTTTATGAGACATAACATTTTTACAACAGGTATCTTTCTCCCCTGAAACAGAAAAAGCGCTCGAGGTGTCAGAGCACCGCGTCAATTGCCGGCGCGCCAGAGTAGTGCCGGTAATGAATTGTCGAGGTGTCAGAGCAATGATAATTACCCGACCTTTTCGGTAACCTTCTCCATTCTCAATGAGACAACCCGGGAAACGCCGGGCTCCTCCATGGTAATGCCGTAAATGGACTCTCCAATGCTCATCGTTTTCTTATTGTGCGAGACGATGATGAACTGCGTTGCCCGCGAAAACTCGCGGAGCAGTTTTAAAAAACGACCGATATTCTCTTCATCCAGCGCGGCGTCAATCTCATCAAGAAAACAGAAGGGTGATGGTTTTTCCAGGTATATAGCAAATAAAAGAGCTATTGCCGTCAGGGATTTCTCTCCTCCCGAGAGGAGATTGATGTTCTTCAGGTTTTTACCGGGCGGACGAATCATTATCTCAATTCCGCTCTCCAGGACATCTTCCTCGTCCGTGAGTGCCAGAGCAGCATCTCCTCCATTAAAGAGCTGTTTGAATATCTCAGAAAAGTTTTTCTGAATCCCGTTAAAAGTTTTATTGAATATCTCAATTGAGGTTTTATTGATATCTTCGATAACCGAGTATATATCCTCCTGGGCTTTCTCGATATCCTCCTTCTGTTTCATATAGTAGTCGAATCGATCCTTCAAATCGCGATACTCTTCAATGGCAAGGTTATTAATGGGACCGAGCTGCTGAATGTCTCCTTTCACCTTCTGTACGGTCTCCTGTATTTTGGAGGCATCAACGGAATCAACGACACTATCCTCGAGATCGGAGATTTTCTTCTCATGCTCATTCCAGAGATGCTCCTCGACGGAATTCATCCTGAAATTCAGCTCGAAAAGCGATTTTTCCTGCTCATTAATCTTTTCAAGAACTTTCCGCAAATTCTCTTCATCTTTTCTGAATACAAGCTTTCTGTTATCAATCCTCTTATCGAGATCTCCCCTCTTTTCCGAGAGACCGGTTATTCCCTGTTTCAGCTCCTGGCTCCTGCTGCTCAATGCAAGAAGCTCCTTATCCCACTCGATAATCTCATCCTGGAGACCGGCAACCGCTTCCGTGATGCGGTTTATCTCATCGCGATAGCCCTCTATCTGATTCCCGATATCATTAATCTGTGATCCCAACGATTCGATATGCTTTTCAATCCAGTTCTTTTCGTTCTCATTCCGCGAGAGGTCTTTCTCAATTCTCGTGATCATCTCAACAACATCTTCGAGCTCCTTCTCTTCCCGGGCGATGGTATCTTCACAGGAAGCAATCTCAGAACGGAACCCCTCTATCAGTGAAATCTCATCCTGTACCTGTTTATCGAGCACTTCCTTCTCTGCGTGTATGCCGGTTTTATCGAACACGATAGAGCGGAACCCGTCCTCAAAACCCTCAAACAAATTGATATCGTCGATAATCCGAGAAACATCAATTCCCTCCAGGGCGGCCAGCGCCTCATCCGGACGATGCTCCCTGATATATGCCATCGCCTCCTGAAGGGAATTCTGAAACAGTGATAACCCTTTTCCTATCCGCTCCCGTATCTCCTGCCGCTCCTGCTCCGAGCTCATGAGCTCCGCTTTTCTTCGCTCTATCGCATCAACAAGCTTTTTTATCACAATATCGATCTTACCGCGCAATTCATCGACCGTGCCCTCATGTGAGTATATCTGACTCCACCGCTCTTCGATAGTCTTCTTTGATTCTCTGATAATGTCATTCTTCCTCGAGCGAGTTTCTTGAAAGTTCTTCAGGCGTTTTCGGTCTTCATCAATTCGATGAATGATATCCTTCCCCGTCCGCTCCGTCTTCTGCAGCTCATCAGACAATCGATGGAGGTTCTCCCTCCTCTCCTCCATTTTTTCCTCAACCGATTCCCGCCGTTTTGAATGTTCCTCGATAAGGCGGCGGTTTCTTGTCATTCTGTTGTCAATATCCTCAACCTTGATGGTGTGGACATGGAGCTCCTTGTCGAGCTCGAAGAGCTGAAGCTGTATGTCATTCTTATCCTTCTGATCGCGTTCGGTTTCAGCGGTGATTTTTGAGACTTTTGCTCCCAGCTCCGACTGCTTTGCCTTCAAACGCTCGACCTCTTCGGATATCTGCTCCCGTCGATCAGCGAGTTCGCGATATCGCAAGAGACTCTGCCTGACGTCAAGCTCCCTCAATTCCTCCTTCAATCGCAGGTACCGGCCCGTCTTCTCGGCCTGATCTGCCTTGATATCCTTTTCCCGCTCAATTTCTCTGATGATATCATTAACTCTCTTGATATTTTCACCGGTCTCGGCGAGTTTCTTTATGGATTCTCTCCGTTGCAATTTGAATCCCGATATTCCCGCAGCTTCTTCAAAGATAAATCTCCTCTCCTCAGCCTTCGTTGAGAGGATCAGATCTATCTTCCCCTGTTCCAGAACGGAGTATGATGATTTTCCAATTCCGGTATCCAGAAACAGTCGCTCTATATCTTTGAGCCGCACCGGTGTTCCATTGATGTAAAATTCCGATTCGCCATCCCGGAAAATCCGTCGACAGATAGTCACCGTACCGGCATCGATGTTGAGAATTTTATTGGAGTTATCTATGGAGAGGGTTACCTCGGAAAGGGAGAGTGGTTTTCGATGTTTCGTACCATTAAAGATGATATCCTCCATTCTATCGCCCCGAAGATTCTTCGCCTGTTTCTCCCCGAGAACCCATTTAAAGGCATCAACAATATTCGATTTTCCACATCCGTTTGGCCCAACCACAACCGTAACTCCCGGTTCAAAGAGAATCTTCGTCTTTTCCGGAAATGATTTAAAACCGAATATTTCCACTGATTTCAAACGCATTGAATAATCCCTGAGGGGGTACTCCCAGATCCTTTCTCACCACCAGAAATGAACACAAAATAACACGGAATCCCTCCCTGTAAATATCTTTTTTTATTGATATGTGAAACAGAAGCTCTACGATAGGTACCGGGTAAAATACCCTATCGCCGTAATGTAAGTATTCTATTACCTGTTATCATACTTATAATATAAAGGTTCAACCACCGGTATGAGATCAGAGAACAGCGGAAATAACAACTCCCCTACAGTCAAGGGAACAGCTCTCCTCATCGCTATCGTGCTTCACGCTGCACTTATAAGCTGCGCTACCGCGAAAAAGGAGATCAGCTATTCCCGGAAGAAAGCCTATACCGGCGTAACAAACCCCTCTCTCGAATCAAAAAAAACCATTGATAGGGGTAAAACCTACCTGATCTATTTCAAACTGAAAGAGAAAGATAAATGCGTGAAATTCTCGATTCATTCGAGAGTCCCGATTGAAAGCGTCGGCGAGAAGGAGAAGATAGTGAAAACATACTTCATCGTCGAAAAGAGGATCGATATCAGCAGCTTTTACCGGGAAGAGGATACCTCAGCAAAATATACTTATTCAGAGATAGGGAGAAATTTCGATCACGTCTGGAACCGGAAACAGCAGCTTACCATCTG
>Ga0180433_10010246_pt1 | contig 11318 bp, 5 predicted proteins | sample SS_ome_8_FD_132980 | JGI IMG/M metagenome (GOLD analysis project Ga0180433, IMG submission 132980) | Hypersaline lake sediment archaeal communities from the Salton Sea, California, USA - SS_1_D_1 metaG | ecosystem: Environmental > Aquatic > Non-marine Saline and Alkaline > Hypersaline > Sediment... | reverse complement strand
TATCTCTTCTATGTCAGTGGTCTGCACCGTCCCTGTGAGCTCCACCGTGATGCTCGACAAGCTTCCTACGGGGCTCCCGACCAGCGTATCGTTGATGAATCTCAACATTACCATCCCGACATCTTCCGAGCCGGTACCCTGGACTTCCTCACCTGGAACCGAATCAGGAGCAATCGACGCGTGCGACTGGACTAAAAGTGTTCCCATGGAGTGGACGTTTTTGGGGGCAAGGAGTGAAATGATCGCGATAACTGCAAAACACACGATCAAATGTTTGATGAAAAACAGACGCCTCGCTTCACTTCCTGAGGTCCTCGCATGTTTTTTCGCGGCCTGTTTTCCCTTGCTGTGAAAAGACGGCTCCCGTGTTCGATGGGGTGTTTCGAAAAATCCCACGGATTTTCCCCCTCTCATTCAGGCAGTGTAATGTCCATCTGATCAGCACACATCGTACGGCAAAACTGCCTATTCGATAAATCATTCATGTTCAATATATTATTTTAGCGCACGCTGAGCGGGATTTCCTGAAAAAATGCAGCTATTCAGTGGGGATAAAAATTGATAAAAACCGGATGATGAAACCGTTTTGTGAAATTTGTTTCCTCTTTCGCCGCACTGCCTTTACCGCTTCATTGCACACGAGGGGAAGGAGCGCAAAACCGCACACGAGCGCCCAGTCGCTGCCCGTCACGCCGCGCACCTTGAACACTCGGGCAAGCGCCGGGATGCTTATCACGGCTGCCTGAAGCGCGGCCCCGAGCACACACGCGCCGATGAGGGCTGGATTGCTCAGAAGCCCCGTCTGTACAATCGACTTCGTCCGGTGCCGCATGTTGAACGCGTGAACGAGCTGTGAGAGGCTCAGCACCGCAAAAGCCAGGGTACGTGCGTGAATGAGTGAGTCCTGACCCTCCCCGAAACCCACGCGAAATACCGCCAGAGTGAGCACGGCAATGAGTATTCCGTTTCCCACCACGCTCACCGATCCTCCTCCCGCAAAAAGTGTCTCGTCGGGGTCTCTCGGCGGCAGTTTCAGCACGTCGGGGTCGTCAGTCTCCATGCCGAGTGAAAGGGCCGGCAGTGTATCAGTAATGAGGTTGACCCACAGTATGTGTATGGGGATGAGAGGAACCGGCCACCCGAGTAAAATGGCGGAAAAGATACAGATGACCTCCCCCGCATTGCAGGAAAGAAGAAAAAGGATCGACTTTTTGATGTTGTTGTAGATGTTTCTTCCCTTCTCTATGGCGGAAACGATCGTGGTGAAGTTGTCGTCCGTGAGCACCATGTCCGATGCACCCTTTGCCACGTCGGTTCCCGTGATCCCCATCGCGACCCCGATGTCCGCAGTCTGGAGGGATGGTGCGTCGTTCACTCCATCACCTGTCATTGAAACGATGTATCCCTCATCCTTCAGCGCCCTGACAATGCGAACCTTGTGCTCGGGTGAAACCCTGGCGAACACCCGGAGAGTCCGCACCCTCCTTCTCAGATCTCCGTCCGTGAATGTGTCGAGATCTTTTCCGGTAATCGACTCCGAAGGATCCGCAGCAATTCCAAGCTCCTTTGCAATCGCGCATGCCGTGTTTCTGTGATCACCGGTGATCATCACCGTTTTGATACCTGCACGCCTGCAGCGTGAAATTGCCTCCTTCACCTCGAGCCTCGGCGGGTCAATCATTCCCACGAAACCGACGAACACGAGATCCTTTTCCAGGACTTTTGTCGGGTAGTCTTTCCGCCCGATTTTTCGGTATGCCGCCCCAAGGACGCGGAGCGCCTGTTTCGACATTTCGTCCGCCTGTGAAAAGATACACGCCTTTTTCTCATCTGAGAGCGGCACCGTGCGTCCGTTTTCCTGTACAGAGCTGCAGATTCCAAGAAGTGTCTCGAGCGCGCCTTTCGTCATGAGTCGATATTCATCTCCGTAGGCATGCACCGTGGACATGAGTTTTCTCTTGCTGTCAAATGGAATCTCCATAATTCTCGGGTGTGCTCTTTCTGTTTCCTCTTTTGTGACTCCGCGGGTGTGTCCCACCTCGAGAAGTGCAATCTCCGTCGGATCGCCCGTCTTCCCTTCAGCCGTGTACGTTGCATCGTTGCAGAGCACGAGGTTTTCGAGAAGAATCCTGTGAACGCGTTTTTTCGGATCGAGTGCGGGAATGTCCGCGGCTGAACCGTCAGCGAAAAACCTGGTGACCGTCATCCTGTTTTGCGTCAGTGTGCCGGTTTTGTCCGTGCATATGACGTTTACCGACCCGAGCGTCTCCACTGCGGGAAGCTTTCGAATTATCGCATTTTTGCTGACCATTTTCTGCACCCCGAGTGCCAGAACAATGGTCACCATTGCAGGGAGCCCTTCAGGTATGGCTGCGACTGCGAGGCTGATTGCTGTGAGAAAAAACTCCACGAGCTGTGCGCTTTCAATCCTTCCTGAAGAAAAAAAGGGGCGCATCAGAGAAACGACGAACATGACCGCACAGATGGCAAGTATGATCACTCCAAGCCGCTTTCCGAATACTGCAAGCTTTCTCTGCAGGGGAGTCTGTTCCTCTTTTCCTCCTTCGAGCATCTCCGCGACTTTTCCGATCTCAGTGTGCATCCCCGTCCCCACGGCGATCCCCATTCCCCTGCCGTAGGTGACAACGGTCGATGAGAACGCCATGTTTACCCTGTCCCCGAGCACTGCCTGCGTTTCCTCAAGCAGGCGTGATGCATCCTTTTCCACGGGAACAGACTCACCGGTCAGCGCGGACTCTGCGATTTTCAGATTTACCGACTCAACGAGCCTCATGTCACAGGGCACGACGCGTCCTGTCTCGAGGACGACGACGTCACCGGGCACGAGCTCTTCAGTGGACACCGCACGATTCTTTCCCTCCCTCACCACGACCGCTGTGGGCGTGGAAAGCTTTTTCAATGCCTCGAGGGCCCTCTCAGACTTCGACTCCTGGATCACACCGATGACCGCGTTGAGAAGTATGACACATGCGATGATAATTGTGTCAGTGGTCTCACCGAGAAGCGCTGCAATGAGTGCTGCTGCCATGAGTATGTAGATGAGAGGACTTTTGAGCTGGCTGAAAAAACGCTGCAGAACTGTGCGTTTTTTTCTCTCCGCGAGCCTGTTGGGCCCATATTTTCGTCTGCGAGCCTGCACCTCGGCTTCCGAGAGGCCGACTCCTATTTTCACACCCAGCTCTTTTGCCACACTTTCGGGGGATTTTTCATGCCACATAAAAAACCCTCACGAGTATCTCTCGATCACCCGTGCAATTCGCGGGTCATCAAAGATGCTGTCGCTCATGATGTCCGGCTTTGAGCACTCGAGAATGAGGCTGTGCTGCAGTCCGGTAAACCGGTGTTTCGTGTACTGCGGCATAATCTTGATGTCCCCCTGTCTCATCAGCACTGTTTCATCCTCTGTTTCCATTTCAACCTCGCCTTTTACCAGGTAGAATGTCTCATGCTTGATTCTGTGAAAATGCATGGGACATGTCTGCCCTTTCATGATGAAGATGAACTTACCGCAGTAACCTTCCTCGATGTTGTTGTTGACGTCAAACTCTATTTCACCTGTGTGGGTAAAATCGTTCAGCCCGAAGTGAAAAGGGCACGCCGGTACATCGGGGATGGACAACCCCCACTCGTCAAAACTTTTCCTGCAAATTTCAAGCGCATTGTCTTTTTCCGTTCCGACAAGTTCCAGTTCAGAAATGGCCACGTTTTTCCTCCCTTTTTACAATTTCGCTCCCCTGAATACGGGCACGAGCCTCCGGTAAATATCAAGAAACGTCCTGTAACCCTCCCTATAAAAATCCTTTTCAGACGGTTCGTATGTCTCTTTCACCTTCACATGCGCACCTACCGCATCCTCGACAGAGGCATGGAATCCGAGCTCGACCGCCGCGAGTATCGCAGCGCCGAGCGAGGTCGCTTCCTCGAAATCCGGTATCAATATTCGCTTTTCGGTGATGTCCGCCTTTATCCGGTTCCACACCGACGACTTGGTGCCTCCTCCCACCGACACGAGACGGTCTGCGTGCACGCCCACGCGCTCCAAAAGCTCCAGATTTTTTTTCAAAAGATAGGCCACGCCCTCCATCACGGCTCGCGCCAAATCAACCCGCCTGTGGGAAACCTGCAGCCCGTAAAATACGCCACGCGCGCACGTGTCATACTCCGGAGAGTTCGTTCCTGTGAGATATGGTAAAAAAATTATTCCGGTGTCCCGATGTATTGACTTTTCAATTTCACGATTCAGATCTCTGTATGAGATGTCCGAACAGAACACATTTTTGAACCACTCCAAACTGACTCCTCCGCTCTCACACACAGGAAGCAGCACATAGGTATTTCTCAGTGCCCCGTAGTGGCAGGGAATCTTCGGCTCACTGGCTACCGGTTTCTTCACAAGGGTGGCAATGGCAAGCACCGTACCAGTGGTTTCGGTGATGATTCCTTCATGCACATTTCCTGCTCCTATCATTCCTGCGAATTGATCGACCGCCCCTGTGTTGACGGTCACATGAGGTTTCAGACCGAGGTGTGAAGCCACCTCCGCGAGTATTTTCCCCGCACAACTTCCCGGTTCAACAAGTTCAGGCAGCTGAGTTTTTTTCACACCGACAAAATCAAGCATCTTCTCCCAGTAGCATTTTTTGTGAATATCAAGGTAGTAGGTGAAATTGTACACCGTGTATTCCGCGAGCATCTCTCCCGTCAGCCTGTACAGGATGTAATCTTTCAGGAGCATATAGGTTCCCACCTTCCTGAATGTATCCGCTTCGTTGGTTCTCAGCCAGAGTATTTTCGTCACCGGCCACGTGGGGATAATGTCGGGCTGTCCGGTTGTGGTATAGCCCTCGTCGATATCGAAGGTTTCCTTCAGACGAATACATTCCGCGAGCGAGCGGCTGTCCATCCAGGAAATACCCCTTCGCAGCACCCTTTTTTCTCTGTCAAGAAGAACGAGAGACTCGGCCTGCCCTGTAAGCGAGATGCTGCACACTTCCCCGCTCAAAATATCCGATTCGCGAAGAACGCTCCGTATCGCTTCCTCGAAGCAGTTCCAGTACTCCTCCACATCGAACTCGACGAATCCATTTTCAGCGGTGTACCTCACTGCCACGGTTCGCATAACCACCTCACGCATCGAAGCGTCGTAAATTCCTGTCTTGATGTTTGTTGTACCGAGATCCATGGTGATGATGTATGTATCCATCCGAACCATCCCAAAAAAGGTTCCACCGAAAAAACCCGCACCTGTGCTGTACGTGTGAAAATCCTACATTAGTATCGCGGTCTTGTAAATACTTTCCGTGAAACCTCCACCGAGCATCGCTCTTTTCCTCGAGAATCAGTGAGTGGAGCAGCACGAACTGTATCCAACTAATTACAATAATTGGATAAATTAGTATAATAAATATTAAAATATAATGAGATGAATTAATTTTTATACAATTTTCTCCGCAAATAATGTAAATTGCGTGCATTAAATTATACTTTTTCCTGAAAATTGCGAAAATAGTGCTATATTTGAAAATGCTTTTGTAGTCATAGAGAAAGTGTGAGGTTCCTCTTTGGAAAATAAATTATACAAAAGTATACATCACCGAAAAACGGTGGAGACAAGTTCATGATCAGCTAGTTTTCCATCCATACCCCCGTTTGTAATGGATGTCATGCATGTATGAAAAAGTACGGAGAGTTTTTCTTGTAGCTGCGCTCAGTCTCGTTGTCCTGATTGCCCTGTTCGGGTGCGGTGCGCGGGTCGACTTCCTGGGGGTTTTACAGGAGGCGCAACTCCCTGACATCAACATAAAAATCGGCGAAGATATTGATATTCCCAATGAAACAGGTACGTACGACTTCGGAACGCTCCAGGTCGATACACACTTCACCGCCACTTTCACCATCGAAAACATCGGGCTCAATCCACTCAAAGTAGAGAGCATTTCTCTCTCTTCACTAAACGGGGGCGAGTTTACCGTGATTTTTTCCGCCCCTGATTCCGTGATCAATGCGAAGAGCAGCGCAAACTTCTCGATCCGGTTTCAACCTTCCCAGGAAGGATTTTGTTCTGCGACAGTCACCGTGAAAAGCAACGACCCCGACGAATCTCATTACAGGTTTTCAGTCCAGGGTCTCGGCTCACCGATACCGGTAGCCGACATTTTTCTGGAAAAGAACGAAACCGAAGTGCCGAACGGTTCAATGGGAAACGATTTCGGCACGGTGCTGATCGGTGACTCGAGTGAACCCGCATACTTCAGCATGGAAAACACCGGTACCGATACGCTGCTCATCAACAGCATCACCATCGGCTCGGGGGCTCAGTCGGATTATCTCCTCGATGATTCCGCCACCAGCTACACTCTCGCTCCTGGAGAAGCCACTGGCTTTTCTATAGTTTTCTCTCCCTCAGAATTGGGACAGAGAACCGTAACCGTGGCAATCGAAAACAACGATTCAGACGAAAATCCATATACCTTCACTCTCACCGGGCAAGGCGAGCCGAAAGTACCGGACCTGTACATTATGATAGGTACCGTGGAAATCCCCAGCGGAACTGTGGGCTTTGACTTTGGAACGGTAATGATCGGAGAAATCAGCACACCCCTCACGATTACCTTCGGAAACAGGGGCACCGATGTCCTGAACATCTCAGGCATCTCGAGTGCCGATCCTTTGCAATTCTCGTTGGACACGAGCGCGACTCTGTACAGCATTCCCCCCGGTGATATTGAGACCAGCACTTTCACCCTTACATTCGAGCCCGAAAGCCCCTCTGAATTCAAATCAACGGACATCACTGTGGAGAGCGACGATCCGGACGAATTCGAGTATCTGTTCACCGTGGTCGGATACTCCTCGCCGATTCCGGTACCTGACATCACGGTGAAAAGAGACGGCACGGTGCTGACTCAGGGAGGCCTTGGATACGATTTCGGACCGGTGGAGATCGGTGATTCGAGCGCGCCGCAGGTCTTCACGGTGGAAAACAGCGGGGACGCTGAACTCTCCGTCACAAGCATCACTTCGTCAGCAACGGATTTTTCTATACAAGACGCCCCTCTGCTCCCGTGCACGATACCTGCGGGAGGATCTGACACTTTTTCCGTCATATTCTCTCCGGACGGCATGGACCCGAGCACCGCCGAGATTGCCATAGAGAACTCCGACCCCGACGACAACATCTTCTCCTTTTTTGTCGGGGGTGAGACAGCGCTTCCCGAAATCATGATCACAAAGGGGGGAATTCCCGTTTCGAACGGAGAACCGAATGCCCACGAGTTCGGAACCGTACTCGAAGGTGCGAGCAGCTCACCCGTGGCTTTCATGATTCAAAACAACGGAGACTCCGACCTTCATATCGCAGACATCTCCTTTTCTTCAGGAGATGCCGCGGACTTCGTGCTCGATGACTCCTCAACCGACACAGTCGTTTCCGGGGGCGGGAATACATTGTTCAACCTTTCATTCACTCCTTCCGGTGCGGGAGTAAAAACGGTCACGGTCTCAGTTGACAGTGATGATCCGTGGAACAGTCCGTATCTGTTCACCGTTGCAGGTGAGGGTGAACCGAGGATTCCGGATATACATGTACAGAAGGGATCCACAGACCTTCCCTCCGGCGCGTCCTACGGGTTCGGTACTGTGCTCATCGGATCGAACACGTCAGCACAGTTCAGGATCCGAAATTCCGGCACCGGAGACCTCATCGTGTATGACATCGAATCTTCTTCCGCGGAGTTCGAATTGATAGACGCACCATCAATGCCCGCCACGATTGCGCCGGGCGGGAGCGAATATTTCACCGTCCGATTTTCTCCGTCGGAGTCGGCAGACAGGTGGGGGACAATCACCCTGCAAAACGACGACCCTGACAGTTTCGAAAATCCATACACTTTCACCGTGGGAGGGTACGGTGAAACCCCTGTTTCCGATATCCACGTGCGGCAGGATTTCATCGACCTTCCGAACGGGTCCGGGATCCACTTCTTCGGACATGTGCAGGAGGGAGACACAAAAACCGACACGTTCACCATTGAAAACAGCGGCACCGCTTCTCTCATCATCAGCGGTATTCTGCTCACCGACGGTTACACGGACCAGTTTCTCATCGACTATTCCATCCCTCCCATCGGTCCGGGCGGCTCCAGCACATTTGAAATCTCTTTTTCACCCACCTATACGGGCGACAAGTGGGCCGAAATCACGATCATCAGCAACGATCCTGATGAAGATATGTACACCTTCAGGGTGGAAGGGATGGTGGGGCTCCCGCCGGTGGTGGACATCGAAGTCTGGGAAGGCGCGACATTCTATCCAGACGGCTCCACGTACAGCAATTTCGAGGAGGTGCCGGTAGGCTCCAGCAGTACTCCTGCCGTATTCACCATATGGAACAACGGCCCGGACGATCTCCTCATCCCGAGCATCGTGATCACAGGAGGAGACGTGTCGGATTTCGATCTCGACCTGAACTCAACGGACCTGAACACCTACATTTCTCCCGGCTGGAGCACGACGTTTTCCGTCACCTTCAGTCCGCAGAGTGTGGGGAGCAAGATGCTGGAAATTGCAATAAATTACAACGATCCGGTTGTGACACCCTATACATTGACACTCGAGGGAAACGATTAGATCAGACAACACCCGATTTTGTGAAGCGGAGGCAGGAAAATGAGAAAAGTATTGTCATTCATATTGTTACATGGAATCTTCTTCCTATTTTCCGTGGTTGTAGGACTGGGAGCTTCCTTCAACGTGATCGATTACGAAGGAAATGCAATCTCGGACTACTCGATATACGGAATGGAGAGTGTGAGCATACTCGGAAGTTCAAAAGTACACAGCGGAGACGTCGGTGTCGCCCCTTCTTGGGAGGGAGACCAGTTTCTTTCCGAATCAGCATCCTTTCCGGAAAGAAGGGTGCTCATCGACCGTGACGTGTATTTTGAACACGACACATCGATTTATGGTGAGCAGGTCGAAATACACCGTGGAGCTTCCGTGTACAACGTGTACGCCGATTTTTTGAAAAACGAGGGGGAAATCCGTGGAGAGGGGGGGCTGTACACAGAAAACGCACCTGAGATCATTCTGCCGCAAATTCCTTCCGTGGAGCCGGGAACGGAAAACATCACCGTGTACTGGGGAGAGGACCTGGTCCTCGAACCCGGCCACTACGGCGAGGTGGAGGTGAGGTCATTGGGAACTCTCACCCTGAAAGGCGGAACCTATCACATGGAAAACCTCGTGCTCGGATATTACAAGGCGCGGATCATCGTCGAGGGACCGACGGATATCATCATCAACAACCAGTTCACCTCATATATAAAGAGCTATTTCGGCCCCGAGCAGCACACCGAAATCAGCGCAAAGGACGTGCACATCTACGTGGGTGGAACGGATGGCGGAGGCAGGTTCCTGAGCAGGTTCCCGAAGGCGGTACAGATCGGCAGGTACAGTAAAATTTTCGCAAATCTCTTCGCTCCGAACGGGACAATCTGGCTCCAGAGGGATGTGATCGCAAAGGGAGCATTCATTGGAAAAGACGTGTTCGTCGGATACGGCGTCAGCATTACCCTTGACTCCGCCAGACCCGCACGCATCCTCACCTATTTCGCGGATCCGAACCTCGAAGAAGCAGTGAGAGAGGCGATCGACAAGCCCGAAGGCGACGTCTACACGTCCGATCTGGAGACGCTCGAGGCGCTCAATGCGAGCGGAAGGGATATCGTCGACCTCACGGGCATCCAGAACTGCGTGAACCTCACGCACCTCGTGCTGAGCTACAACAAAATCGAAGACATCTCTCCACTCGTGTCTCTGCAAAACCTTTCCTTTTTGAACTTGAATGAGAACGCCGTGCTCGACATCGCTCCGCTCGCAGGCCTTTTCAACCTCACGCGTCTGTATCTGAGCAACAACAGTATCTCGGACGAAACCCTGCCGTACCTCGAGGGCCTCACGAATCTGACCACGCTCGTGCTCGATTACAATAACATCGCGGACGTCACACCGCTTTCGGGGCTCGAAAACCTCACCTGCCTCGTGCTCAATGACAATTACATCGAGAACATCTGGCCGCTCCGGAACCTGACGAAACTCACAGTACTGTATCTTCACAACAACAACATCGCTGATCTTCTGCCTCTTGAAGATCTTACATACCTCAGGGTGCTCTACCTCTACGACAACAGTATCTACGACGTCCGTCCCCTGTCCGGTCTCGTGAACCTCACGAGCCTGATCCTGGACTACAACATGATAGAAAGCGTCGAACCACTTGCGGGTCTCACAAACCTCTGTACTCTCTATCTCAACAACAACAACATCAGCGACATTTCCGCGCTCAGCGGACTGGAAAACCTCACCACGCTCATATTGAACACGAACCGGATTTCGAAGATTGATCACTTGCTCAATCTGAAAAAGCTCAGCTATCTCAATCTGGGATTCAACATCATATCCGACATCACCGCACTCAAGGGGATGAAAGATCTTTATGTGGTGTACCTCAACAACAACGACATCAACTCTATCTCCGCGCTTGTGGAAAACAGCGAGAATGGAGGGCTTTCGGAAGGCGACGTGCTGTACCTGACCTACAATCCGCTCGAAGGGGAAAATGTGGAGCAGCACGTTGCTTATCTTGAAGAAAAAGGGGTGGCGGTGTTCTGGTAAATATCCACCTTCACGAGTTGATTTCTGATATGGTGGAGAAAATACAGAAAAATCGAATACTCTGTATCTTAACTATTTGTTTATGAGAGTGAGGAAAAATCCCTTCCTCTCCTATTGCGATTTCTTATAGATAAGCATGGGGAAATCGTATAATCGTAAGATCATTTATTTCAAGCACCCGGGATTACTGCTCTCAGGTAATAAAGACTCTCCTCAGCCCACAGCTCTTCCTTTTCTACTGTCTTTTCGATATTTTCCTCAAAAGGAGTCCAAAGCTCGAGGATAGCATTGGGGTCCCTGCCCATTTCGTGGAGAAGGCTGACGATTCCAGGGATATCGAGTCTGCCCTTTCCGGCGGGCCTCCCTTGAATTGAAAAACCGAGCTGGCTTCGCACCCTCACCACATCAAAGTCTTTTACATGCAAATTGAGTGTAAACGGGCCGAGGGTTTTGACCACAATATCCGGCGGCTCGAGAGCCGCAAAGGAGTTCACTGTGTCAAGGCATACGCCCAGATAAGGATTGCCAAGTCTTTCGATAAAACCTGCAAGTTCTGCAGTTTTATACTCATCGTGATTCTCGAGTGCAATGGAAATACCTTCCTTTTCGTACTCCGAAAGCAC
>Ga0180433_10010245_pt1 | contig 11320 bp, 9 predicted proteins | sample SS_ome_8_FD_132980 | JGI IMG/M metagenome (GOLD analysis project Ga0180433, IMG submission 132980) | Hypersaline lake sediment archaeal communities from the Salton Sea, California, USA - SS_1_D_1 metaG | ecosystem: Environmental > Aquatic > Non-marine Saline and Alkaline > Hypersaline > Sediment... | reverse complement strand
AGCTATCACCTATGAGCTATATCACAATCCGATATGCTTTCTGATACGGGGGCCTAAAAGCTTGGTAAAGGAAACAGGTAGTTTTTGCCAGTACTGGATGGCACGTTGAAATTTAGATTTCTCTGATCCTCCCTCATTGATTGGTTTGCGGTTCAATGAGACGTAATGCCAGTGCAGAGGAACAGGGCTGGCGCCCCACTGTTCTTTGAATTTATAGGTTCCTTCATCCGGCGATGACCGGCCAAAGTCAAAGTATTGAAAGCCATTATCAGAGGCATACTCCAGCATGGTCCAATACAGGAGCATGTTAGGGCTCAGGCTGTTATATTTTTTAAGGGCAGATGCCCATGGGTTTTCCAGTGTTTCTTTGAACCCAACAATAATGCTGCATGCGATAGCTTGATCATCTTTGTAGACAATGACTATTCTAGATTTCTCAGGGAATTCTCTAAGCACATTTTGAATTAATGCCTTTGAATGGGCTGGTGATCCCAGATCTCTCATGTTTATCGAAAAGACCTTGTAAAAGTCATTTAACAACTCAAGGCTACCGACCCTGGCGTGCAGGCCTTCTTTTTTTGGTTTTTTTATCTGGCTTCTGAGTTTGGATTTAAAGGATTTCATCAATTTTTCTGACGAATCAGGAAGATTTAGGAGCATACGAACCTTATGCGACCGGGTCTGAGAGACCCAGCTCATAGCTGATAGCTCCCTAGTGAAATACGCCCCAGTACGATCTTCCGGGCCTACGGGGTAAACTTTGCTGTTGCCTTCGGCAAATTTTACAGGGTAAACATAGCTCGTAGGGTGGGGATTTGAGCTCTGAGCTTCGAGCTGTGACATTCTGCTTAACCAGGATAGAGGTTCTTGGTGGCGAAGCTCTATGTTGTTTACTTTGAGATCATTAGCAAGCCGTATTGCCTGCAGCAAAAGAGCCTTTTCAGTTTCCTCGTTATCAGCCAAAATACCGCCAAGGTCAAAAAAAGGCAGAGATACAAGACTGTTCCCGAAAAGAAAATGTTTAAGATGAACGAGAGGGAGAATCCCGACAAGAGTGTCGGGATTCAGCTCATAGCTGTTAGCTGATAGCTCATAGTTTTTGACTGAGAGCTTTGAGCTTTGAGCTCTGAGCTCTGAGCTCTCTGGTTCACGAGTCGCCATGAGGTAGTAGGTTTTGTGGCCATAGGTTTTGTGTATAATATTTTGCCAGCCGGATAAATGGTAAAGGTTGGCTTTGGGGGAGGCCTTTACATACTCATCCCATGCGCGTGTATGAGGGGGTTGAATTGGTTTTATTACCATTTTAAATATACAGCTCCGCCCCTTGAGTTACAGTGGTGTTTATAGTGTAATCTTTTGAAATCATATTATTTTTTGTCTTTTTTGGCAAATATTTTATTTGAACTTTTAATTAGACAGGATTAACAGGATTTACCCGAGTGAAATACGCCCCGGTACCACCCTCCAGAGGCGGGTAAATCTTCCGGAGCTACCCCAGTGAAACATAAAAGACAAGGTTTCACGGGCAGGCGCGGTAAACTTCGTTGTCATGTCCATGAATTTCACCAGGCAAGCCCCAATTAACACACAAAAGGCTACCCGGTTCAACGGGGCAGGCCCCAGTGAAATACGTTACACTGTCACTTCGTGAATTTCACGGGGCGGGCAGGATTTGCTTGATTTTCCTCTTTGCTAAGGAAAGGGGAAAAGGTAACCTGTCACCTTATTCCTCCTATATACCTATTGCAGTTTACAAAGGAACAGTGGTCCAGGTCCTTAATCAGCCTTTTCAGCTTCTTTTCGGCCCTTTCTATATTGATGTAGTGCCTGAACTTATAGAACATGGCTGCCTGCTTTACCCTGGGTTGTCCGGGATCTATTTCCCACGGGTGCATATAGAACATATAGGCGCCATCATGTGTGAGAATGGAACGAACGCCATATCTAAAGGCAGGGTAGGGCACAAGGCGAAAATACCCCCCCCCGCCCCAGGGAAGAATAATCTTTCCTATAACAAGATTGCTTATTGGAATCTCATACAATGTATCCGAGATTGTGTATGCAATCCCTGCTTTTTTTCTTGAGGATAGATTTACATGGCCGTATCTGCCGTGCATGCCAAAGGAGTTGAAGCTTGAATCATATGTATACCCGCAATCTTCAATAATCTTAAAGCTGTCATTGTCGATTGAAAAACTCGGTGCCCTGTAACCATATATCTGCCTGCCCGTAATATCTTCAAGGAGTTTTTTGCTCTTCAAGAGATCTGAACTGAGGCCTTCATGTGATTCTTTGGTGCATAGCTTGTGGTTATAGCCGTGGGATGCCACCTCATGCCCCCGTGATTGTATTTCCCTTACAAGGTTGGGCAGTTTTTCCGCCAGCCAGCCCAGGACAAAGAAGGTGGCCCTCAGATTGTTGCTTGGGTTGCTTGCCCCGGTTAAATTCGCCCCAGTACGATCTTCCGGACCTACGGGGTAAACTTCGCTGTCTTTTTCAAAGAATTTAACGGGGTGAAGGTTCATTGGGTTGCTTGAGTTGCTTGGGTTGCTTGAGGCGATTATGTTATTGGGTTTAACTGAATCAAGGATGTCGAGGAGGCGGTAGGTGTTTTTTTCAACGCGAAGCTCAAACGTGTGCCAGGAGGAGAAGGGTATATATTCCTTGAAGTTTTCGACCTGAAACCAGTCTTCTACGTCTATTGTTAGCAAAACCTTATAAGCCATATAAGCTCACGCGCTTCATGAAGCGACGTTTCCTATTTCTATGGTTGTGCACGGCTCTCATTGCATTATTATTTAGACAGGATTTACCGGATTGACATGATCCTTCTGCCTTTCATCCCCGCCTCCTCGCAATCCAGCCCGCCTGCCAAGCAGAGCGAGGCGGCCAGGGCGAGAGTGTTGCAGGCAGGCGGAAAGGCAGAGGATATCTTTCTTGTCTATCCTGTCGATTCTGTCTCAATTCATTTTTTTGCTGTTCCCAGGCAGAAAAGCCTTTACAGCAGCAAGTATCTCTGCCGCTTGTTGGATGCATAGAGTGGCGTCCTCCTCCAAATAAGCCTCTGCCGGGGTTAGCTCCGGAAGTCCATTTGGATAACGGGTTGGTATATAGAACCGGTCCAGAATAGTCGCTGTTCTTGAGAGGTTTTTAAAGCGTTCATAGAGATTCATATCTACTCCTTGCAGGTCCCAGATGAGTTTTCGAATGGAATGGCCCCATGGGTCTGCATCTGCATAATTCCAAATAGCTTTAATAGCCTTTTCCCCTGCCTGTTGTGCATGAAAACAGGCATGCGAAAACTTATTGTTTTTTTTCATGATAGTTGCCGCCTCCAGGTCATCCTCCCCTGTTTTCAGCCACCGTGATGCCTCATAAACATTTTTTTCAGTGCTCATAAATGATTTTTCCTTCTCTCAGGATTTTCCTGATGAAAGTACGGTGCCCTATCTTTTCCAATTCCGAAGGCGTGTAGATGAGCATATCAACAGATTTTCCCTTAAGCTGGGGGTAGATTTTTTCAAAGTGTTGATATCTTTCGAAGAACCGCTCTTCTGTTTCCATCACAATGAGAAGGTCGATGTCGCTTTTTCGTGACTCCGTTCCCCTTGACGTTGAGCCGAACAATATTGCCTTCTCTACGCCCAACTCTTTCAAGATAGGGGTTAGTTGTGTCCGGATTTCGTCTAGTTCACTAAATTTTTCAGCCATCTTTGATTCTAGTTAACTAAGATTTCACCGATTAAAGTTAGTAGAAAGGATTTGCATGGCCTTAGGGATTGTTTATTTTTCTTGTGTAGCCGTTTGTTTTAATGGGACACAGATGAACGCGGATTAACACAGATTTTTTATTTTTTATCGAGGTACTATTAACAGGACACGGATGAATGCGGATTTACACGGATTAATTATTTTTTTGCTTTATTCATGAATCATAACAGGACAGCAATTAACACAGGTGAGCAGAGGCAGTTACTTTTGTATCCGTGTGCTATTGCACAGCTCCGCCCCTTAAGTTACATGGCACATACAAATATGCAATTTAGATACCAAAGGAACGTCAACTGCGATCCCTAAAAGGGATAGCTTGAGGGTCAGAGGCACAAAGGCACACAGGCACAGAGTTTTTGGGCGGAGAAGGCAAGGGTTTTTCTCCCACTCCCCGAAGGAAACAAGAATGCCACCGAGCACGAATAAGAATCAAACGACAGCCTCATGCGGCCTTTGAGCTCCGGCAGTGCTTCCTTGCCTCACATTTCTGGTTCCGCCTGATCCCCGGCCCGTGACCTGGCCCCTGATTTATCTCGCCCCTCTTCCCAGCAGGATTATCTTAACAGTCTTAACCATTACGATAAAATCCAAAACAAGGGACATATTTTTAATGTAGTAAAGGTCATACTTAAGTTTTTCCAGGGCATCCTTTTCAGATGCTCCATAAGGGTAAAGGATCTGCGCATAACCCGTGATACCGGGCTTTACGGTAAATCTTTCCTTGTAATATGGGATTTTTTTGGCCAATTCCGCGGTAAAAAATTCCCTTTCAGGCCTTGGCCCCACAAAGCTCATATCTCCCTTAAGCACGTTTAAAAGCTGCGGCAGCTCATCTATCCGTAATTTTCTTATAAGTTTGCCCACCCTTGTAATCCTTGCATCGTCATCAGTGGCCCAGGTAGGTCCGGATATTTTTTCCGCATCCTCCCTCATAGACCTGAACTTATACATCCTGAATATATTTTCATCTTCACCAACACGTTCCTGTACATAAAAAACCGGCCCCCTGGAGTCTAATTTTATTGCTATTGCCACAAGAATCAAAAAGGGGGATAGGATAAGTATTCCCATAGCAGCCAACGAAAAGCCGATTATCCTCTTCACCAGGCGAGCCGTCTTTGATTTAACAAACCCGTCGGAAAATATGAGCATACTTGGATGTATCTTTTCAACCAGCAGTTTGCCGGTAATCCTCTCGTAAAACATCTCGCCGTCTATGATGTTTACACCACTTATCTTGCATTTTAATAATTCCTCTGTAGGGAGCATACCCCTCTTTTCATCCAGGGCAACGATCACATTTCTACAATCCTCTTCCCTGGCTATTTTGCAGATAGAATCAAAGCCATAATGAATTGGAATAGTGTTATTGCCTTTTTCTGCCCCTATGTCCCTATTTTTGGAGATAATGGAAGAAATGTAATAGCCGATGTCCTTTTTTGCGTCCAGTTCCTTGATGATATCACGGGCTAAGTCTCCGATACCCAGGATTATAGCCTTTTCTCCAAAATACCGTTTTTTAACTGCAAAGGCGTAAAGAAGGCGCCATGACACGAGAAAAAACAGCAAGAAGATCAGGCTTATAAAATAAATGCCTCGGCCTATCATTGACGAAGGAAATATGAAGTAAATAATGGCCAGGGTTATTGATGTAATACCAATGGACTGTATAATACGGGTAAAGAGGTCCAGGTAATCATTGGTTATTTTTTGAGAGTATAGGTCATTGAAATACAGGCTTAGCTGGGTAATTACTGTTATAAGCAATATCTTAAACCATATTACCGGATATAACGGTGATGTTGCTGAAAGGTCTATATCAAAGAAAAAGTGTGTCGCGAGAAAGACGGATATATATATGAGTAAACCTTCGCCTAAGGTAAAGAAAAATGACGAAAATGAAAAGTAATGACGGAATAGTCGTATCATCTAAAAAACTTCCAAGCTAACAGGTTAAGGTTCTGCTTTAACAAGTGCCTGCCACATTCCCGGCAAGACTCATACTTCAAATCCATTGATTGAGGGCCTATACACGTAGTAATTTATTTTTCACTGCTATTATACCTTTTAAATCGGATAAATTCTTCCAAATAATAAATTTTATTTTGGGTAATGCAATTAGGGGCTTACATTTGATTAAATCATTCAATACGGCACTTACAATCGGGGTTAACGTCGTGGGATGCGTGACATATTTTGCCGGGCCTATTTAACCTGCATATGTGTGTTATTTATAATATTTACTGTAATATCTGTTGTAGGCCTTGTATGACATGCTTGAGCCATTAAAGACTACGCCTATAATTTTTTCTCTGCCGATGTTTTCAACGGTGTGTAATATTGAGGCTCGCGGGGCCTTGCCATTCATAACGACAAAGATGATGCCGTCAACATGATTGGCTATGGTGTTTGTTTCAGCAGTCAACTGGCTTGGGGGGGCATCAAGGACGATAAACCTGTCACTATATCTGTTTTTTGCCTCATTTATAAAATCTTCCATCTTCTTTGATGATAATAACTCGACCGGATTAGGGGCCTGCATCCCTGCCAGTAAAAGGGTTAATTTCCTGATATTTGTCTTAACAAGAATTTCCGATATATTCTTTTTACCCTGGAGGTAATCACTTAATCCGTATGGATTCTTGATACCGAACATGTCGTGGACTGATGGATGTCGAAGATCGGAATCTATAAGGAGGACATTTTCATTAAGACCCATTGCGAAGCTTATGGCGAGGTTTGAGGCAACGAATGTTTTCCCCTCACCTGGGAATGCGCTTGTCACCATTATAGCCTTTGGGGCATTTCTATTTTTATCATACAGAACAGACCCACGGATTATTTTAAATGCCTCGGCAGTTATAGAATGGGGCGAAGAGAGCGTAAGCAGCTTATCGCTAAAGCGGTGCTCTTGAATCAGCCCCTCAGACGATACAATCTGCCTTTCCTCGGCCTTTATCAATTCATTTTCTGAGGCGTATTGCCTGCCCTCATAGTCTGCCTTTTCAGACATGTACTTATCTAATGCATCTGCTATCTTTCCCATACTATTTTCCGAAAACTACTGGTTTTCTATTTTAATTGTCTCCTTTTGAGGCGTTTGATACTCGTTATCTTCAGCCGGTTTTTCCTTATCACGGTTAGAAGAGGTCTCTCCAGAAGTATTAAATGTTCTATTATAGATGACTTCATAAAAATCCCTTAGAGCCGATATCTGTCTCTTTCCAACCTTTGTAAAGGAGCCCGCAACTAACAGTAGTATGAATATAATAAGAATGGTCAACAATACCGTAATGCCTGTTTTTTTAGGCCTGATTTTCTCTGAATCTTTACCCGCTTCCCCCTCCTCCTTCTCCACAGAGAGGGCCTCGCTTGGTCTCATATCACCATAGCACTCCTGGATCATTTTCCCTGTAATGTTTTTCTTTGTTTTTGAGTAGCCAAGAAGGAGGGCATTATCACAGAGACTGTTTATGTTTCGTGGGATACCCTTTGCATATTGATAAATAAGCTCGATTGCATCCTTGGTGAAAATTTTGCCGTCCTTGGAGCCGGCTGCCTTCAAGCGTCCTTTGATGTATTCCTCGGTCTCTGACAAGTCTAAGGGCTCTATGTGATACGTTATATTGATACGCTGAAGGAGAGACCTGCATCTGTTGTCATTAAGCCTTTCATTGAGACTGGGCTGACCTATCAAGAATATATTGAGCAGCCTTTTGCCCTGTAATTCCATGTTAGACAGAAGTCGTATTTCCTCTAACAACCGGAATGATAAATCCTGGGCCTCATCAACGATTAAGAAGGCATTTTGCCGTCTTCCAAGGAGTATCTTAAGGAGGGCCTCGAACTGAATAAGGAGAAAGCCCTTTGATTTGGACTGTTTCTTCAGTCCTAATTTATAGGCAGTATATGCCAGAAAATCATCAGGTGATAGAAGGGGGTTTGAGATAAGCGCATATTTTACCATAGGGTCCAATTTTTTGAGCAGTGATTGTAAAATGGTTGTTTTTCCTGTGCCTGCCTCTCCTGTAAGTAACACAAACCCCTTTTTATCCATAATCCCATAGGTAAGAAGGGACAAGGCTTCTTTATGGGATTTTCCCAGGTAAAGGAAATGTGGTGATGTTGAGAGATTAAACGGTCTTTCATTTAAATTATAAAAAGAGGTATACATATCTTATTTATTCCATAAAATTGTCACTCGATACCCTGAAGGCCATAAACCGTAATGGCACATCTAAGGTATCATCTATCAGCCATAACCTGTAGTCTACATTTTTACCAGCCGTGAGTTTTTACCTCCGGCCACTGATTTTATAAGAATCGTGCCCATATTGTATGTACGAACCTGATAGTAGGCTCAATCCCTTTTATAGATATAACTATAAGTGCCCCTAAGATTGCAATTGCAATAATCAATGAAATTATACTCGCAACCTTTTTTCTCTTCTTGCGTCTTAATTCAACGGCGTTATACGTAAATGGAATGTTGGCCAGTACAGGTATTTGAAGGACATTTTCTATTTCATTCGGTCCCCTGAAGGAGGTATCCAGGCTTTCTCTAAAGTAGGCAAACCCCAGTCCAAGGGCGAGTCCCAACGCTATACTCATAAGAAAAATCCTTCGTATGTCCGGTTTGAAGGGCCTTTCAGGGGTCTTTGCCGGATCCAGTACCCTGAATTGCTCTCCCTTCTGTTTCTTCTCCATGTTTACCGCTAACTCCGCCTCTAATTTCCTTGCCAGAAGTGAGTTATAGGTCTCTCTTATGTTTTCATAATCCCTCTTTAAAGACATAAGTTCCTGTTCTCGTTTTGGTGTTTCCTCCACCCTTTCCTGATACTTTTTCATTTGAGCGCGCAGTTGAGCCGCCTCGTTCTCGAAGCCACGTATCTGAACATCCAGTTCCCTTAGTTGTTCCAGCAGCTTTTTTTCAGTCTCTGTTGTGTTTATTATCTCTTGAACATCCTCGGATTCTGCCTTTTCTTCAGGCCGTATCTCCGGTTTCTTGGCCTCAAGCTCTGCTATTTTTTCCTTCAACCGAATAACATTCGGGTGTTTATCTGTATATCGTGCCTCCAGGGAGGACAACTCGGATCTCAGCTGGTCTAAAGGGCTGGGTTCAGATTTTTCTGTCTTTTCCGTCTTAATCGATTCTACAAGTCGCTTTTTTAGCTCCCGGGCCTCTGTGAGCTGTTGCTGGGTTAATATCTTTCTATTTTTTGCCTCACGCAGGTTTTCCTGGTTGTTCACTATCTGCTGTTGAATCCTCTCCAGGATTCTAAGGTTGGTCTCCAGTTGCTCTGGAAGACCACCCATATATTTTTTCCGGTATAGTTTGAGGCCTTCCTCCTTTTCCATAAGCCTCTTTCGTATCGTTGCAAGCTCGTCGGTAAGAAACTCCGAGGTGCTTACCACCTGGTCTTCCCTCAGCTTAAGGTTTTCATCGATGAAGTATGAGGCGAGGGCATTGGCAATCTTCGCAATCTGGCCAGGCTCCTTTCCCGTAAAGACTATTTCGAATGAATTGGCCTCCTGCCTGCTCGCCTTGGAAACGTTAACCGATATTCTTCTTCGGAGATCCTGAATTTTATCTTCCATGAACATGTTGCCGTGGGCGTCCGCATAAAGATTGAAATTTTTAATAATCTTTTCAAGGTTTGTCCAGCTTGTTATCTGCTGGGTAATGGTTCGAATCCTGTCCTCCAGGTCACTTGATATAATATTGCGCACATACTCGGATGTCACCTTTGGGCGCTGAACCAGTATAAGGGTACTCGTCCTGTAAACCTTGGGGAGTTTGAGGTTAAGAATAGCTCCCACCGCTATGGACAAAAACAGCGGTACAATAATCCACCAGATTCTGCGTATGGCAATCTCTTTGTATTTTTCTATATCGCCGGTTTCTATGGTGTACCCCGAATCATAAGGATATTAAAAATTAGGGGCAAAGATACAAAGGCACAGAGGCACAGAGTTTAAGGATTTATATGATTCTCCACTCTATCCCGCCTCTTTGACCATCTGCACCTAAAAGCACCTTTAAACTGTGTGCCATTGCCCCTTTGAAACAAAGTAGTTAATACTACCATCTAAACAGCCGTTTGGTGGTCAGGGAGAGCAGTATGCGATTGTCCTCAAAATCCTCCAGATCAACATCATCATCCTGCTGGACGTATTTATAATCAAGTGAGAGAGAAAACCACCGCAGAAAGTCCACATGGAAACCGCAACCGCCCCGGAATATGCGCCACCTTCTGTCGTCTTTGTACTTGTTATTTCGGTAGGATGCATCCGCGTGAACACTCAGGTATTTCATCAGGAGGTATTCAATCCTTGTATCGGCGCTCCAGAACCGGACAAACCCCCTTCGTTCTGCCTCCAGATAGTATTCATCCCAGCCGCCGCTACCTCCTAACCGAAAGCTCCCCCTCCTAAAATTATTGATCAATGATACAGTATAGCTATATCCTGTTTCATCGTCACTTTCTTCATTAACTTGATTAAAAACTCCACCCCCCAATGTAATTGATACATCCTTGCTGACATTATAACCAAGGCCGAGGCCGCCTTCATGTACTGAATAGTCTTCCGTTAGGCCATCGAAGGCTCTGTTTGTAAAGGTATAGCTCATTGAGCCCCATGTATGGGGACTAAAAAGGTATGTATATTTAATACCTGCAGCGTTTCCCGTATAATCATCCTCTGCGTTTACGCCATCATCCCTGGAGAATTCGGCATCGGTAAAATCATAGCTTAATTCAATGCTGTTTTTTATAGTAAACCAATAGGATACCTTCATTGATGGGTTGTGTATTGTGCCGTCATCCAGTGTTACGTCTTCATTTCTCAGAAGACTGTGCGCGTAGCCGACAGATATCGTATTTTTTAAACCAAACTGGTAATCTATGTCGGCACTGCCGATGTTTCGTTTATAGGTATTTCTTGTACTCCTGATCCCCTCGATATGCTCTGCTGTCTCCAGGGGTTCCTCGGATTGGACGTATCTATCAGAGAGGCTGAATCGCAGATGTTTTGTTATATTCTCGCTGAAGTCCAGGCTCCCTGCATGTCTTACCGTGTCATTTTCATCGTAATCATTGTACCACACCCATGTAGGGGAATAGTCAAGGGTCAGAAAGCTGTTTAAGGATGATAATTTCAGATTGAATCCAGGTGATGCAGTGGTTATATAATCGGATTTTTCATCTATATTATCAAGGTAGATATTATCATCAAACTCCTGTCCGATTGATATCCTGGGGGTGAATTCTTTTCGGTACTGGGCAAGACTGGTCATGGGTGAAAGGTAAAAAGGCAAGAAAAACACAAATATCATGGTGTACCTAAGGATTTTTTTCATACCTACCCCTCTCTTTAATTTTTCCTTTAACCAGGCGTAAGAGATTAAGCCTTCGAACTCATGCCATAAGGCACACGCCTAGCTCCCCTGACCTCTGACCTCTGACCCCTGACCCCTAATCTCTGACTACGGCACAATAATGGTATCCCCAGGCTCAAGGAGGATATTTTGCTCAAGGTTTACGCCGCT
>Ga0180433_10010244_pt1 | contig 11320 bp, 9 predicted proteins | sample SS_ome_8_FD_132980 | JGI IMG/M metagenome (GOLD analysis project Ga0180433, IMG submission 132980) | Hypersaline lake sediment archaeal communities from the Salton Sea, California, USA - SS_1_D_1 metaG | ecosystem: Environmental > Aquatic > Non-marine Saline and Alkaline > Hypersaline > Sediment... | reverse complement strand
TGCAAGGCCTTTGGCAGTGTGCGCCTCACCTGCCAACAAGCCTCCGGATCACTCTCTACGCTGTCAGGTGGCCCGTATGTGTGCGGAATCAACCAAAGCTCACCTGGATGTTCCGCAAGCAACGCCTGCACCAATGCAGGCAGAAAGCTCCGGTAGTCCAGCTTCAAGCCGAACATATTGTTGCGAGTGTAACCGCCATTAAACATCAAACCATTGACGTTCAGCCCAATCAGATTCGTCGGCACTGGGGCTTTGAGCGGTGGATGCAGCACAATGAAGTCCGGCTGGACGGCTTCAAGGGGGAAGGCAACGTCCGGACTAAGCCATACATCCCGGCTCGGACTCAGAAGTTCCGTGGCAACCCGCTGGCTTTCTCTGTCTCTCGCAATTACGACCTTTGATCTGTTTAAAAGATAGCGTGCCAGCCGCCGGGCCAGAGGATTGTTGTAAGGCCCAAAGGTTTGCGGGAACTGCACTATCGCGCCCTTTACAAGCAAAGCAGTCCAAGCCATTAGAAACCCGAATAGAAATCGCGGAATTCCGTATATATCGGAGAAGCTATCGCCCCCCCGGATGTCGCCGACGATGTCGGCTTTCTCCAGAGCGGCGATCCACGGAGTGAAGTTGCTGAGTGCGCGTCGCAAGGCTCCCATCGGCAGGGCTCGGTAAAGCATGGAAGCGATGGCAATCCATGCCAAGTGATCGCAAAGCCTCGCGCTGAGAGAAAGGCGGCAGTTCACCACCTGGACAGGTCTCAGTTGGCCGCCGATACGGAACTGAACCGGCTCGTTGTTGTAGTGGCAAAGCATGAGGATGACCTCGCCAGAATAAATTGCGGTCGAGCACAGGTTGACCAGCGATGCCCCAAGCGCCAGTACACCCCTATTATTCGAACTAACTGGCGTGCCCATGATGGCAATTTGCAAAGGCTTCATCGGCGTTTCGTCATTCCTGTAGCAGAAAGATACGCAAAGCCATAATTTGATCCATAGAAAGAGTCGGTAGCGAGGTCATCAATTCAAAATATTTTTATAAACATTCCCCTTCAATTGCAAAAGCACTGAAGCTAAAGGACTTCATCTCCCTCTAGGGGAATTCGGAACCTATTCACATCCAACAAGAGTTCATCTAGTGATTTATCCGACCAACGCTCCAGCAATAGCGCATCAATCGTATCTTTTGAAAATCTATATCTGATGATACGTGCTGGATTGCCAGCGACTACAGCATAAGGTGGGACATCCTTTGTTACAACAGCACCTGCTGCGATATATGCGCCTTCGCCAATTGACTTGACATGATTTAAAATAATGGCATTATATCCGATAAATACATCATTTCCGATAGTAGGGGCTGTCCGCTTCAGAAAATCGTTTTTCACGTATCCAAGTGTGGGATTGTAGAATATGGCATGACTGGAGCGCGTATTCATGGGATGGCTCGCGCCAAATACGATAGCAGTTCTGTTAATGCTAGAATACCTACCTATTTTAGCCCCAGGCGGGAAAGCACCTCTAATTGCGCCTAAAACACTCGTGTAAAAACCTATTTCCACCTTATGATATGTGGATAGTATTCTCCGAATGGTTATAGAAAGATACCTACCCCCCTCCAGTCGCAGCAAAACCTCCGATATTAACATTCTGAGTGAACGACGGGGGATCTTATAAAGGCGAAACAAAAGTTCGCCCAATAGAGGAATTCTTTTTCCCTCGGTCTTTTTCGACTGTTTTCTGTTATTCTGGTCGCTAATGTACTCGTATTTGTTCATAATTAACTCCTTAGCTTCCTCGACAAACAGAGGCAACACCGGCAACAGTTGCTGCACTCAATATTCCCACCACAATCGTAAAAGCGCTTCGCAAAGCTTGTAGCTTTACCGGTGCCATATGAGTCAACCAACGTTGTTCACCACGCTCATGAAGTCCGACACATCATCAATTACAACTGTGCCCGAACCCACAACAGAACAGATTCCGATTCCACGACAACCTGGGGTTATAATGGAATTTGCGCCGACCCACGCGTCATCCATGACAAAAACGGGATTATCTTGCACCGCCTCAATTGGACCGCGATCGAGGATACCTAAACGCGAGTTGAAGAAGAATGGATGCAGAGATATAAATGCGGCCGGGTGATTACGACGAAATATGTTAACCCCAGGGGCCAGCGAGCAAAAATTCTTTATGCGAGTCCTCCAAGGCAGTTCTCCTGGCCAGAGACAAGGGCCATAACTATATCGACCAATCTCTACGCCATAGTACCCGAGCATCAGTTTGCGGAAGCTTGTTGACCAGATCTGCCCACCCTCGAGGCGGCAGATCAAACGAAGCAGCCTGCTGCGAAGTAGACGAACCCGACAAAGGATACCCCCAGTCTCGAAAATGCCCTCCTTGGCATGGAGTCATACTCTGGCATCTGGCCCGCTAGGTGCAAGTGGCGAAAATTAGAAAGACTCATTTCTCTTGTGCCCACCCAGAATTACTATCTTAACTTTATAAGTTCATTTAATGCTACGCACTGTATTCGAAAAATTGCAATGTTAATGTAGTGGAACCATTATCCACAGGCAAAAAGCTTCCGAATGCGGAGGTCTTTGAACGTTTGCCGGTACATTGCCATCAAGTCAGGAAAGAGGAAAAAAGAAACAATCGCCCCCACGCTCCACAGTGCCAGCACTGCAGAGAACCCCAACCAAACTGCGGCTCCCTCGGCCAGCCATTGCTGCACTGAAGCCGCAACTGCTATCCACCCCACCATAAAGAGCACCGGTTTTCTGTGAGCTGCCAGACTGATTCCCTGCCGCTTCTGAACTCGCAAAACCGACACAAGAATTGCCAATGCTTCTCCAAGCAGGCCACATCCCGCAACCACTTCAACCTTCCGCGTACCCAGCGCCACCATCAAAATAGCAAAGGGTAGGCTTAAAGCGCGAGCCACATTTGCAGTGAACTGATTGATGGTATCCGCCTGGGACATCGCCGCCAATGCGGGCGCCCAACGAAAAAATCGAAGGGTAGCGATGGCACCGAATATGATCATGAGCGTGCCGAGCCCTGAATACTTCGCACCATAGAGCAATCGCACAAGGGGACCTCCCACCACGATGACCGGTCCTAAAAGGACGAGCGCGCCCATGACTGATAACTCGAGACACCGACGGTAATGCGCCTCAAAGGACTCGCGCTCATCCTGATGTCGGGCCAGGGTTGGGAGCATAAGAGATGACCCGACCTGCCCAAAAATCGAAAAAGGTATTGAGGAAAGACTGAATGCAATTGAATAACTCGCCAGCTCTGCCAGTGAGAATGCGGCGCCTATTATTAGCTTATCTCCCTGCTGAGAGGCGAAAATCATTAGCCCAGTGAGCAGCAAAGGCCAGCCGAAAACCAGCATCCGCTTCACGTACTTCCCTTCCCACGCCAATCGATATGGGCGCTTTGCCAACAAATGAGAAATGGCCACTGTCAGGAGTTCCTTGCCCAGCATGATCCACAAAACGGCACGGAAATCCGCCAACCAGACGGCCAGCGGCCAAGCGGCAGCTGTGGCCAAGAATTGCGGCAAGACCTCGGACAACACCCTAGGCCCATAAAGATACTGCCGGTGCCAACGTATAAGATCGAGATGCATCGCGCCACGCGCCAGCGGCACTAAAGCCAGGGAGGCAAACGCCCATGTCAGGTTCGGTACACCAAAAGCAAGCGCCATGGGAAATGCACCCCCAATCACCAATCCAGCTGAAATCAGTCCGGTACTCACCTGCACCGAATGTGCGACTGCCTGAAATCTGGGTTCGTCACCTTCACGATCCTGCACGATCTGTTTGCCAAAGGCCATTTTGCTCACCAATTCGAGCACCGACATAGTTAGCGCCAAAGCTGCCGCTAGGCCGAAGTCAGCCTTGGTGAGTATACGAGCAAGGATCAGGTTCCGAACAAAAGATAAACCATACACTGCTACCTGGCCAAATGACAGGACGGCAGCTCCTTTTACCAATGTTCCTGGGGCGATCGGCATTTTATGTTTTGTTTGAAGTGCCTTCGGGGCAAATTATTAATAGCTCACCCAAGCGCATCGTGTATAGGGCGGCAACACTGGAAGTCGGAAGGCGATGACTGCTTGAGGATAACCAAGTCATCCATTGTCCTGACATCTAATCTTGAGAAGCTGCTGATATTCCTGTGCCCTTTTCCTGCAACTCCATTGATGTTGACCACGACCATATAGATCCAATTGCTGCAAGAGTGAGGTAAAGAAACAGAAAGGATTGGTCGAAATACGATACTGAAATCATAGTTGCTGCATGGGCAAAAAGAGAGGCGCCCAAGGCCCAAACCAGGAAGGATGCACCGGATAAGTCATCGCATGTTTTTTGAAGTACCTGGCCGACATACGAAAACCCCTTAGCGAGAATAATAATGAAGACGATCATGAGAGGTAAGCCGCCAATTACGCCCATTTTGATGTAATGGTTGGTGATGTCTGCATGATCCGGACTCCAGGAAACGCCCGTGACCATCCAGTGCCGGGTGTAATCCGTTCCTGCAAGCCACCATTCAGAGAGGTGCTTGAAAGCTGATTGAAGCAGCGTGGCTCTGTGCCACCCGGTACTTCCTGACACAATTGGGACCCTTGCCATGAGAAAGTATGCGGGAGCCTTCATGACCAAATCCAAGGCAATGTACCCTATTACAGCAACCCACCGAACAAGGCGCATCCTGTGCCGGTAATGCCACAAAAAAAGCCCCCCAATGCCTGCCAAAGCACTTGCGATTGGCCCGCTAGAACTGGAGCAAAATACCATGGCAACACATGAGAATATGCCAATCATTGCCAGCTTGCGGTTCTGATTCCAAACCCCGACCATCAACGGAAGGCAGACTGCACCCACGGTTCCAGCGAGAATAGGATGCTGAAAAGAGCCCTGGGCACGGATGTTGCCATCGCGGATAGCTGGACTTACAGGCACGCCTCCGAGAGTAGAAAAAAGGTTATGATACGACAAGTGCTCATAAATCATTTCAAGAGCAACGGGAAAAAGCAGAAAGGCAGTTATATAAATTAAGCTGCGGAGATCATCCATTGTTTGACAAAAAACCCGCAGCATAAGGTAGATGCCGCACGTATTGTAAACAAGACCGAGCCGGAATATGAGCGCTTCAGAAGGGGTTTTGTGGAAGGTGCTGCTGATCAAGGCCCAAATAGCCCAAATCACTATTATCCAATCAAGGTTGTTCATTCCAGCACTCAGTCCCTCACGACGAATGAATATCCGCAAAATCCCTGCTGCAACTAGAATCCTGATGACCGTGAAAGAGAAAGGCCCCACATCTATCCCCTGCGCAAGCGTCATGTAACAGGCCCCGATCAAAAGGGGAAGAGAGGCCCAACGCCGTGGCAGCAGTAGCAGCATTGCTGAGTTTGCCAGCAGAAACATGATTGCAAAGCTATTCATAGGAATCGCGTAGACCTTTACTCAACGATCGGCACGAGTGCTCCTTTAGAAATGGTGAAGGAGGGCTTTTGCTAATCCAAAATATTCGGGTGTGCAAAACGTGCCTCCGGAAAGGATATGTATCATTTTTTTTTAGCTTCCGGCCTGGTCGATGTCAGGCGCCGCCTCCATCCAGTCTTCAACCGGTCCAGCAAGCCTGTTTTTTGCAGGAGACCGCGAGTGGCACTATCCAGTATCCTACTCAAACCAAGCATCGTCTTAAGATAAAAGCCTTTAAAAGTTGGGGCAAACAGCCGTAAAGTTGCCTCTCGCCAACACTCATCTCCAAACCGTTCTTTGTAAGAAGCATCTCCCAGACCGAAATCTAGCCTTCGCACACCCTCCTTTACCAATTCATCTACCAGTTGTAAAAAAACCAAGGTACCGGGCTCGTATACGCGCAAATCTGGGACATAACCCGTCTCTGAAGAGTGAAAAACACCTTTGTAGACTGTCCCAACCCAGAAAGCCTGGATTTGCCCCTCGATCTCCAGCAGCTGCACCCGTAACTGTCCACGGCTCGCAAGAACTTGAAATCGTTGACGATGCTCCTCATTATTTACGAATCCAGCTCCCAATCCACGCTGGTAAGTTCGGTGTGCCACCTGCTCAAGCCCATCACACAGAGCGGGCACATCATTAAAATGTTGCATCCATCGCCAGGATACTTTGCCCGGGAATGCCTCCTCCAATTTGCTATATCTTCCGCGAATCCACGATCGGTGTTTTGAACGCATTGTTTTTAGCAAAAAACCCGGCTCTTCTGGTAGGGTCACCGCCCGGTGTGTAGACCATATAGGCATCTTCTCACAAAAGAATTTCGGGCCGTGAACTAGCAAAGCCCGTAACAAAGGCGAATGCTCGGAAAGCTGATGAAACACCACCGCGTCGGCTTCGCCTCTTGCAAGTACAGTCCATATATGGTGGACCAACTGCTGCGCAATTTCATCGTCGATGTCACCAATTAAGCCCTGATAGATCACTGTCAGGATTTTGGCTGGAATCCGAACAGGGTTGAAATAACCTATGGAAGGAGTAAAATGCGTAGCTTCGAGGCGTGCCGCCAGCAAAGCAGATGGCTCACCATCACGCTGTACACTTGTAACATGAGGGGACAAGACCTGCGGGCGGAGCTGGCAGACAAGCTGGAATTGGGCAAAATCACTGTTGGGATGGTATTGCGAATGTTCCCAATATGGCCGCAAGGTTTCCAATTCAGCCAGGTCTCTGATGACTGTGATTTTCATAATTCGTGCCTACATAACACTTTAAACTGATCGACTCCGCGGCAGATAGGGAAAGCCTACCTCATCTTGCGTCCTTTCTGGTCTTGGCCCAACATATCCAGCCCCTTTTTCATACTCCCTACCATATTTTTAAGAATCCCGTTTTGAAAATGGAACCACCATGAATTCAGACCAGCGCAATGAGGTCCGCGATTTCAATGACTATAGGACAGTTGTTGTTATTCGGCGCAATAATGCCCTGATAGCAGTACTGATATCAACGGGATGATGTAACTGATGATATGAGAGCAAGCCTGACTAAGCGGCTAGGAATTGCGATTTCTAATAGAACCATGCCACAATGGAAATAGATCGAGGGTCCTGGATGAACACGCACTATCAACCCTAGGGAATCTATGAAGCATCTCAAAGTTAGATGCCTTTTTTTGTTATTCTATAATTCTTAGGTTCGTAGGCCGCGGTGGAGCACCATGATAAACGCTCCCGTCATAATAAGCATCCCACATATCTGCAACAAAATCGCTTTTATATTGCCCACCATCAGCATAGGTTCCATGATTGGAAGGAAACCTCCCACAATTTTGACCATCCGTACAAGCCCAATCATCTATCGAGTTAAAATAATCAACGTCATCATCTAAGATGCAGTCATAGGGTGTATCATCTGGATCGGGACCATAGTCTACGCCATATGTGCCCCCCACCGGGGCACACGGATCGGGTTGTGCCCATACTCCGGTATTGACCCACCGGGCTACGTACTCCTCCAAATTTGCCCATGTGGTAGGGTTCCATGCTTGCGAGGCTATTTCTGGAATTAGATCGCCTATTAAAACCGTGCCTTTGCAGTTCTGTGAAACCACTAACTGATAAGCTGCGCCACATCCTCCACCGTCTATAAGGCCATAGGGATCTCTATTCGCTCGGTTTCCACCTCCTCCTCTGATATAATCCCAATACGCTGTTTCTGTATTGGTTTGACCCCAGAGTGAAACATCAGCGATTTTGGTTATATAGTTATCTTCTTCGAATCCCGTGGCTGATTGCAGTACAGTTTTTGCTTCGGTTATATCCAGCATCACAGCAGCAAAGGCGGCCATTAAAGCATGGCCAGGATCGTGACCCGTTCCAGGGGATCTCATCCCACCGATTACAGCATACGCTTGGTCAATTCCGTGTTGAGTGACAGAAACCAGAGCGTCCATTTTGTCATTTAGGCTGTCATTTAAGCAAAGTCTTGCTATATCGTCGGCATTGTGTTTAGTACAATCGGGGGCATAACCATCACTGACCCCACCATAGGCATTTCGTGGCCTGATACTTCGCTGGTCATAAGTCATGTGTTCAAGCCTGAGATATCGGTAGCGGGATTCCACGGTTGCCAGGCTGGGGGGACTTCCCACGGAAGCGAGCGATGGTAGATATTCTGTATGCAAGTCTCCGATACCATATAATGGTTTGGTCGTTCCCATGTACGGGGGTCGGAATACAGTGGAACCATTATTGGTTGGCATTTCAGTCAATACCGTAAGAACTGCGGCGGTCTGTACATAGGACACACTGGATTCCGCTGCGGAGATAACCTTTACAATGCTTTCAATATTCTGACCAGACGTATATGGTAAGCGCAGTATAAGTCTTGAATCAAAAGTCCCTGTACCCACCCTCCCATCAAAACCTTGATTTCCGTCAACGACTGGATTTACTTCCCAGCCGTTTCTTTGGGTTCCGGCATCATACTCAGGGATAATGCTGGTGATCGTAACTGGCCCCACAACCCAATAATCCCCGTTAGCAAATTGCCCGTATTCATATGCCGTGTCGAAATTCCAGGTGATACCATGCTGGGAAATAGAGCTCGTTGTTGCTGATTCTGCGAGGCCTGTTGCGCTAATTAGTACCGCCAATAACATGACAACAATCATTTTTATTTGCATGATTTACCTCCTTAAATCTTGTTTAAGATAAATTAAGACACATTTTTTATTTGTTTTTGGACATCTATATGATTCAAACGAGCAAGAAGAATGCCATGTGAAACGCCTACAGCCTAAATTATCATAGCCACCTAGTATTAATGATGTTGAACAATTTTTACTTAATTGCCAACAAGTATCAAATAATTTCAGCTACTTTTTCATTTCTTCTAAGTCTACCATGTTGAAAGACCATTGGATAAGGGCAAGGTGTTTTTTAGAAAGGTTTGTATACGCAGTGCGTCCCCCATCTTTGGCCATCGAATATATAATGGCAGCTATGAAGGCTAAGTAAAGTCGCACTGAAGATGTAACCCCGCATAGGAGTCTAAAAACGAAAGCCTTTCCTCCACCATAATGAATCTTCATGAATCTATAATTGGATTCTCTTATCATTACCGCGGAGTAGCTATTTTCATTCCGTTGTTCGCTACTTGCGCCACCAAAATGCAAGATCTCTTCCTCAGCTAGATAGTAAATCTTCCAACCCATCTTTCTTATTCTATAACAAAGGTCAACGTCCTCTGCGTACATGAAGTATTCTTCACTAAAACCTCCAATATTCTGTATTATACTCCGCCTTGACATAATACAAGCACCTGACAAACAATCAATCTCGCAGCTGTTCTGGTGATTCCAATATGATAGCTCCACAGTGGGGAGTCTTCGCTGGTGCGGGAAAAGGCGATGAAAAAAAAGAAACTCAGAAAGCTGATTTAGTAGGGTTGGGAAGGCCCTTGCACATGTGAACTGAATGCCTGCTTCGGGTGTGGTAAGTTTGCAACCAACTGCACCATAAGACTGCTCGTTTTCCATAAATTCTACCATTCCATCCAAGGCGTTTGACAAGATCTTGGTGTCTGGGTTCAAAAACAGTATATATTTGTCCTTTGAGTTAGCAATGCCCTGATTATTAGCCTTTGCAAAGCCCAAATTGGCGCTGCTTTCAATCAGTTTGACGTGCGGAAATGCCTCTTTCACCATTTCCGCGCTGCTGTCTTTAGATGCATTATCTATGATGATAATCTCGTATTTAGTGCGTCTCGTCTTGGCTTCGATGCTTTGCAGACAGTCCCGAAGGAGTTCTCTTGTATTCCAATTCACTATAACGACTGATAATTGCAAGCTCAAAGGTATCCGGCTACTGAACAGTTGAATACTCTTGTTCCTCGTCTATTCACGCACCCAGTGCTCATGTCAGCAAATAGCTTCCGCTGTCAGCACTCCCAGTTTCGGAAAAGGATGCAACGCCTCCCCGTTCCCAGCTGTAATGAAAGATATTGTATAACGTTTGAGCTCTGGAGCATTTGTACTTTTTAATCGGCATTGTCTGGAAGATTCTCTACCTTTTGCTTTCCACACCAATTTTGTGTCGGAAAAACTGGTTATCGGAATGTTATCTTGGGCAAGACTTTGACTAACTACCTACATCTCTGTGCAGCACCTTAAGAAGGTTTCTCATGACCAACAGAAACCAAAATAGTATATTTTTCCTTTGTGTTTTCTTTAAAAAATGCCTGAATTCTTCAGTCTCCATCCTAACCTTAGCCTTTGCAGCAGCTCTATATCCCTTGAGCATACAATATCCAACTTGTGGGTTTCTTTCTTCTAAGGACCTTCCTGTGATTCGCAGGATGAAATACCAAACGTATCCGCCCATATAATAACTCACATCGCCATATTTTTGGCACGCCTTTACCATTCCCTCTCCTTTCGCAGTGCCGGTAGGCTTGAGGTGCAGTATTTTTAAAGAATCCAGTTCGCCTGTTTTCCACCCCTTCATATTTGCCTTTATGGTATCGACCCCATCCCAGCCTGCTCGTTCAATAAGGCCGCCGATCTCCTCAAAGCATTTTCTCCTGTAAAATTTGGTGGGACCGCCAACGAATCCCTTGGGCACCAATACTTTTCGAAACGCAGAATCGACGCCTTTTTTCTCGTATCGAGTGCAGCCCGTGATCCCAAACTTAGGATCAATCTCGAATGCGTGAGCAATTTCCTCCAATGTATTCGGGGGAAATTCCAAATCCCCATCAAACTTCGCTACAACATCGTAATCCTGGTTTTGTATTTGCACAAAACCCTGGTAAAATGCCCGCACAACTCCACTGCCAGGCTTTCGAAATCCTCTATCATCTAACGACACAGATTTGATGAAAGCGGTATTCTCCGCAGCACTTTCTATTATATCCTGCGTTTTGTCCTTGCTTCCATCGTTCACTATAATCCACTCGGCGGGCAGGACTGATTGCTCAAGCATGCACTTTATGGTGACCGGCAGAAATTGCTCTCCATCCCTGACAGGCGTAATGATTACAAATTTCATGGAATGCTCCGGTTAAGCGCGGCAGTCTCGTACCCCGCGGCTTCTTGATCCGAGGGCCCTCTTATACAGGAGCTGCGGCCAGAATAACCAATCGTATGCGCCCCCAAGTTTTGCTTTAAACAGCCTGATATCATCGTACTCACTAATCGGGAGCCTTTTTAGAAAAAGAGCATCGTCTGCTGGAGCGGCCCTTCCAATTCTCGTTGTAACGCCGCATTTAAACCCATTATCTTGAAGAATCTTTCGTATTGCGCTTATGTGTTCAAAATGC
>Ga0180433_10010242_pt1 | contig 11321 bp, 10 predicted proteins | sample SS_ome_8_FD_132980 | JGI IMG/M metagenome (GOLD analysis project Ga0180433, IMG submission 132980) | Hypersaline lake sediment archaeal communities from the Salton Sea, California, USA - SS_1_D_1 metaG | ecosystem: Environmental > Aquatic > Non-marine Saline and Alkaline > Hypersaline >... | reverse complement strand
TCAGTGGCGACCAAAACATGCGACTCTCGACTGTGGTAGATCTGTTGTATGCTCTTGGTTCAAAACTCGCGGTAAGTGCCGTTCCTCTCGACATCGACGACATACTCGAAGGAACTACTCTTGATCAGTGGGCGCCAGCGATGGGGGCTACGATGGGTCAGTCTGAGTATCAGGAAATTAGCATCAATAATCGAGAAGAGATCACACAGGCGGCTTAAGTGATGGCGAAAAGAAAAGCAAAAGCGAAAATCTCGAAAAAGAAAGAGAGGACAGATGCTGGTCTGCTGGTCTCCGATCGCGTACAACTAAAAGACGTTCGTTTGATAAGTTCGAAATGTGATCAGACTCCGGGAGCTACTTCGGGAAAGAAAGCATACGACATTAGCTATTCAACTGAAGTACAGGTGGACAGAAAGAGTGGCTATGTAGTTGTGATCGCAAGATTTCACTTTGAAGCTTATATTGGGAGCAAGACCTCAGAACCAGTTGTTCTAATAGACGCATCCTTCCTTCTGTCATATACAATAGAAGATTTCGAGGGATTAACTCAAAAGGGATTCGAGCGGTTTGCGAATCTCAATGGCATTTATAATGCCTGGCCATACTGGCGTGAATTCGTACAGAATACTATTGTCAGGATGGGTTTGCCTTCATTGTCGATTCCCGTCTTTAGAATAGTGGAAACACCGGATAAGAAAACCGTGAAGCGAAAAACGAGTAAGAAGAAAGCAAGAAAGAAGGCTGTCTCTAAGAAACAAAACGAATAAAACCCAGTTGAAACTTGACTCAGCGTTTGGCTGGAAGATTCCTACTTGACAAGTGCATACGGGGGCGAATGGCTTCGACCGGATGTCGGAGAGTTAAGTTGCATGCCCAGGATGTCGGTTGGCCTGGCTAATCATCCGACAACTAATTTGTAATTGGCAACTCACAGTTGCGCATGGCTGCTTAAATTAGCGGCCCGTCCTGCCCGGCTTTGCCTGTGGGCCGGGTAAGGGCGTCAAACAGCAGGCTGGCTGAGTCGGTTTTTCGGGCCGGCAAGGCGAGATCTCACCGAAATAGCCGAGCTAAGTGCTTGTCGCTTGGCGTTTAGTAAGGCGAAAAAACGATCAAGTGACTAAGCATGTAGACGCTTATCTTGAAGCATCTCGGGACGGGGGTTCGAATCCCCCCGCCTCCATTGTTTAAGTTAAATCTGGACTTTTGCAAAATTGAAGTTAGGCATACTTTTGAAAAGAAAAAATCTTGTCTCTCGATTTTTTCTTTGAAGAAAAACCGCGATTAAGGCCTTGATTGACAATAGGTTATGATCGAGAATCCCAATTATTCTCAGAAAATCCTGAAACCGATTTTCTGAAATAATATATGCCTAACTTCAATTTTGCAAAAGTCCAGTTAAATCACGCAGATATTTCTTGAAGAACTGGTGTATGATTGTCAGGATGACCACACTGGCAATGATCGAGATTATTACTTCTAAGGAAAAGCCTTTGATGGCGACTCCGAGTGCGACGCCGGAGGCCGGCGGGTGCTCCATATCAAAAACGACCATAATGAAGATAGATAACCCCACGGCCGCTGCGTAGAGCAGAGAATATCCAAAAGGCTCGCCCATAACTGCTTCTATGGGAATCAGGGAACAAAGCCAGCCGCATGAGAAGCCCACGATATATCCACCGATGATATTACGCGGCTTGGCGGTAATTTGTTTGGGCATCGCAAAGACAATGAAAGTAGTGGCGCCCAGCGAAGCAATGATTACGGCATCTTCCCGGAAACTCAAAGACAAGAGTATGAAGAAGATCGCCAGTGTCGCAAACAGGCTCTGAAAAACGTAATTCTTCCAATATTCTTTGAACTCCTGAATACCGCTTGTTTTTTCATTTTTCATGCCGATTCCCAAGTAATAAATATCAACAGGCCTGACACTGGTGGAATTTCTGAACTCCACCGACAGGGGTGAATTGTACCATCAGTGACTTGTATTAAGTCAATCATAATTTCAATTGCCGATATCACTTGGAATTTGGCGCATTTGAAATACAATCGAGTTATCTGATCCACCGCTTCGTGGCGGCTGAAAATGGCTTTTTTGGACGTAAGACCATGAGAAGAATAGTAGACGTTCATGTCGTAATCTCTTTTGTTCTAATTGTCGCCATTTCCACAGATTCTTTCGCCCAGACAACTCAGCCTCAAGGTCCCGTCAGGGAGCCGCAGAAGGTTGAGCAGTCAGTTGAAAACAAAGAACAACTCAATAGAGAATTGATTAGTGCCGTTATGCGAGGCCAGAAGGAAAAAGCTGAGGAATTACTTTCTCTCGGCGCCGATGTTAATACGAGATTTGGAGCCGGAACTTCATTGCTGCATTTTACGGCGGTTCGGGGAATGAAGGATGCGGTTAATTTGTTGTTAGCTAATGGGGCTTTGGTTAATGCGAAAAATGACAAAGGACTTACTCCGCTTCATTGGGTAGCAGGCGCAGTCTTTCCTCAGTGGCGACATCCTGAAATGGTAAAAATTCTCCTAACTAATGGAGCGGATGTCAATGCCGCAGATAATCAAGGCCTAACGCCAATACACCACGCCGCAAAGACCGGACGGGAAAGCATTGCGAAGACTTTAATTGATAAAGGTGCAGATGTTAATGTCCAGGACAGCTATGGCCTCACGGCGTTACATTACACAGTGACAAGTGGACGCGAGGATATAATCCGACTACTTCTTGGGAAGAAAGGAATCGCTATTGATGCTCGGGACAATTCCGGGCGCACTGCCTTCCACTATGCTGCAAGAGCTGGCTTCGGTGCGAATTATGCTTACAAAGAGTTTCCAGCCGCTATTGCTCAGCTTCTCTTGGACAGTGGTGCTGATGTCAATGCGAAAGACGCTATGGGGCAGACATCCGTGTTCAATACGTTTCACAAGCCTGATAATGATGCGCTTCGATTCCTCGTTGCAAGAGGAGCTGATCTATATTGCGTCGATAACCGTGGCTATACGCCGCTGTCGTACGTGAACGCTACAATCTACTTTCTTGCCGGATATCTTTCAGCACCCGCTTGGCAAGAGTATCGACAAGCCTTAAGAGAGACGGCAGGAATATTGCGAACACTCATGAAAGAAGAGTATCGTGTTTTTGTTGCTCCGGATGGAGATGATACCAACTCTGGGGCATTGAATTCTCCTTTCAAAACAATTACTGCTGCTTTAGATGTAGTTGGGCCGGGCGATAGCATTGTTGTAAGAGGAGGGGTGCACCATTGTTTGCGTACTATCTACGTGAATAGATCCGGCACACGGGGCAGGCCCATACGTGTTGTTGCCTACCCTGGAGAGACACCCATACTTGATTTCTCCAAGACAAGGGGCTATGCATTTCTTATCGAAGCGGCCTACTGTCATTTCAAGAGCCTAACACTGGCAGGTATGAAACGAGGGATGATTCTGTACAGTCAAAGTGCCCATCATAACGTGTATGAACAGCTGACGATTTGTGGGAACAGGCAAGGAGTCAAGTTGTTGGGAGCAATGGAAGGGGCAGCTTACAATATGATCATTAATTGCGATGCCTACGACAATTGTGATTTCAATACTCATGGAGGTGGGGGAGATGGAATTCGAACGGGTAATGGCATTGGGCCAGGTAATATCTTAATAGGTAACAGGAGCTGGTGTAATTCTGATGACGGCTATGATTGTTGGAATGCGGACAATCCTTTGAGGTTCGAAAATTGTTATGCTTGGAGTAATGGGATAAACATTTGGGATGTCCCTTATTTTAAAGGAGATGGTAATGGTTTTAAGCTCGGTGGCGGCGAGGGGAGACATATTCTTGTCAATTGTTTTGCCTGGAAACACACGAATGGATTTGGAGCAGGTTTCACACTAAATGGTAACGCCGGTGGCCCAATTCTTCGTAAATGTAGCGCCTGGAGTAACAAGATAAATTATGAATTTGCATCCGATTATTGGGAATCAAGAGGCGGGGCTCAAGAAGAATGCGTTTTTCATAGCAATCTTTCTTTTGCTTGTCGAAGAAAAGACAAAATTGATGATGAAGCAGAAAGTCAGCAAAATACTTGGGATGATTCCACAGGTATTACACTAACTACCGATGATTTTCTCAGCCTCGACGACAGTCAAATGTCTGCACCACGTAATCCCGACGGCAGCATTCCTTACAATAACTTCCTGAGGCTTGCCCCTGATAGTGCAGCTATTGACGCAGGCGTCGATGTGAATATGCCGTATCATGGCAAAGCTCCCGACTTAGGTGCCTATGAGTATGATCCCAATGATACGCCTGAAGACTATATAAAGATGCTGCATCAGGCGGTTCGTGATCATGATGTAGAAGAAATCAATAAACTACTCGCTGCTGGCGAAGGTATCAATGATAAGGATTGGCTGGGATACACACCACTTCACTGGGCAGTGTACTTTGGCTACGCCGATCTTATAGAGCTGCTTGTCTCTAAAGGAGCTGATCCCAATATTCAAAGTGATACAGGAAGATATGCCCTGGAAATATCACGAGCCATGGCTTATCCTGAATTGGAAGCACTATTGCTTAAACATGGAGCCAAGGAGCAATCAGATTCAGTTACTTGTGAATAAGAACTTGCATAATGACTAGACGCATTTTTGTTCCGTTGTGCCTGATCTGTGTTACACAATTGCACGCTAAAGTCCGTCATTCATCGGATCTGGGCTGGACTGAGGGACAGAACGTCGGGACGCAGTTCGCGGCATTATTAAGCAGCGGGAAAATTGAGACCGGTGATGAGCTGAAGCTGGACCACACCTACAGAATCAGCGACACCCACCAGTTGCCGGACGACTTTACTCTGTCGGCGGTTAATGGTGGTGGATTCGACGTGACCGACGCGATCGGTGATAAAAACCGAACGTTTCTGGTCCTGGGTGACCGGACCACGCTGCTTAATCTGACCATTACCTATCTTAATACACCTACGCCGGGGCCGGATGCCGGCACGAATCCAACGCGGCACGTGCATTTCTATCCGATGGTTGGGATCACTGCAAAAGACAAAAGCGATATCCGGATAGAGCATTGTCGGCTGGAAGGTTCTATCAATCACCAGATCAAATTGTCCGACTGCGCCCGGCCAAAAGTCATCGGCTGTCATATAATCGGCGGCTACTGGTCAACCTATCTCACCGGTAATGTGACGGATCCCGTGTTCCGGAATTGCCTGATCGAAAAATGCCAGGGTGACGGCATCAAGACGGGACGAGGCGGGGGCTCCTACGGCATCAAACGGATGTTGGTTGAGAACTGCGTGTTTCAGGATTGCGGGCGCGACGGCATAGACACCACCGGCGGATTTAAGGATTCGATCGTACGAAACTGCGTTATGCGCCGCCTGTTCAGCGGCATGGACATCAAGAGCTATTTCCAAAAGCCGGAACATCTTTCTCCGGACTGCAGTAATACAAGTATTCTGGTGGAGAGCTGCACCTTCACCGACATGGCTAACTGCATCACCTTTTCCACCCTGGACCGGGGCCTTCGCTACAACGACGGGAAATACTTTCTGGATGCCGCCAGTGCCCAAAAGCACGCACCCCACGATGTGGACATTAATGACTGCATATTCGAGCGCACGGGCTCTTCGGGTGTAAGGATGCTGCTGCTAAAGGGCGGGCATTCCATCCGATATAAAAATGCCCGGTTCCGGGGTGACGGCATAGAAATCGTCAAATACTCCAATGTTTACGAGACTTTCGGTCCCAACTCACTCTCGAAAGAAGTCTCAGAAGCCCTCAACCACAGCGTGAGCGGAACGCTGGGGCCCACAGCCGCGGCCCGGGCGCCGGGAGATACGTCCATTCCCTTTGAATGCGGTCCGCGATAGAACACAACGATACGAGACATTCCGCATTAACAGACCGGCAGGTTGTGACCGGTGGTGAAAGATGCGGTGATTTCCTGTAATCAAACAGCTCGATATTCTGCTGTAATCGCTGTGCCAAACCTCGAACAAGATAAGAGCTTGCGAGTATTACTTGTTGTGAATACCTTTTTAATGTGCTAAAAGTGGTTTATGCAAACCAAAGGGCAAAATTCAGAACGTGATGTAATCCTTGACTCGATCACAGAAGGAGTCTTCACGATTGATTCGAATTGGCGCATCACGTCGTTCAATAAAGCGGCTGAGGAAATAACCGGAGTACCTCGCGAAAGGGCTGTGGGCCTCAAGTGCAGCGACGTATTGCGAGCAGACGTTTGTGAGACGGACTGCGCGCTTCGTGAGACAATGAGAACCGGCAAACCCATTGTCAACAAGGCGGTTCATATTGTCGATGCCAAAGGTGAGCGACAGGCCATTGCCATATCCACGGCTTTGCTGAGAGATGAAAGCGGCGACGTGATCGGAGGGGTAGAGACGTTTCGCGACATGAGTCTGGTCGAAGAGCTACGCAAGGAGATTGAAGGCCGCTATTGCTGTGAGGACATTATCAGCCGCAATCACCGGATGCAGGAGCTTTTTAAGCTCCTGCCGAACATCTCGGAAAGCGATTGCACCGTTGTGATTGAGGGCGACAGCGGCACCGGCAAAGAACTCCTGGCCCGTGCGATTCATAATCTGAGTTTCCGCGAAGACAAGGATTTTGTTGCCGTCAATTGTGGCGCTCTGCCTGAGACTCTGCTGGAATCTGAGTTGTTCGGTTACAAGGCGGGGGCCTTCACGGATGCCAGGAAAGACAAGCCCGGCCGTTTTGCCTTAGCCGAAGGCGGCACGTTGTTTCTGGATGAAATCGGCGAAATATCCCCGGCCGTGCAGGTACGATTGCTTCGCGTTCTGCAGGAACGCGCCTACGAGCCGCTGGGCGGGGTGTCTTCGGTCAATACGGATGTCCGTATTATCTCAGCAACCAATAAGAAGCTCAGTGAGCTCGTGGAACAGGGCAAGTTTCGGGAGGATCTGTATTATCGAATCAACGTCATGAGGTTGGAGCTGCCGCCGCTGCGAGAGCGGAAGGAAGATATTCCGCTGTTAGTGGAACATTTTATCAACCATTTCAGAAGGTTGCGCAATAAGAACATAAGCTGCGTCACGGATGATGTTATGGCAACTCTGTTAAGCTATGACTATCCGGGAAATGTGAGGGAGCTTGAGAACATCATCGAGCACTGTTTTGTGCTGTGCCAGGGTGAAGCGATAGAAAGGAAACATCTGCCACCATCGCTCTTTCCGCGTTCGGGCGGAGACGAAGTAACGTTCGGCGAGATGAAGACTCTGAAACAGATGGAGATACTCCTTATCATCGAGGCATTGCGTCGAAATAAAGGCAACAGAGAGGCCACAGCCAAAAACCTCGGCATCAACAAGAGCACACTGTTTCGCAAACTTAAGGCGTATGACATAAAGCCGGAAGTTTACATATAGGCATTTCACGTCAGCCGGACTCATGGCTGCCATACGGACAAAGCACCAGAAGTCGCATGTTGCACTTTCGCCAGGCAGGCCGTAGTGGCAATTTGCAATCCAACTGAAAGTCATTAGAAGGGCTACAGCCACTTTTGATCTCCATAAACCCTTTCATATAAATGCGTTAGCACATAGTGCTTTTTGTTTCCAGAAATACGGGCACGGCATTTGCGAAATCAAACCACAAAGGATATTTGCAATGAAGATAGCGATCCCAATATGGAACGGCTATATATCGAGCGCCTTTGACTTTTCTCACAGTCTCTTGCTCGTAGAGGTGGAGAACGGGACTGAGTTAGAGCGTTCGGAAGTTTCGTTATCGGCCCGGTCGATCCCTGAGAAGGCGAACCAATTGAGATATCTGGGAGCGGAGCTCCTTATTTGCGGGGCGATCTCACGCCCGTTGGCTTCGCTGGTCGCATCATCCGGGATCAGGATTTTGCCTTATGTTGCAGGGCAGGTGGATGAAGTTTTAAAGGCCTATTTTGATGACAGGCTTTTTGAGCCTCAGTTCATGCTGCCCGGCTGCTGGCCCGGTGCACGAAAAGGCTTTCGTCGAAAACGCCGAGGCCGCCGCGCTCGTTAATTGGGCGGAAGTTGTTCCCGGCAATCGCTTTTTAGAGCTTGTGATCGGTTCTTTTGGAAACCGACGGAGACAAAGTCCAGGTTGAAAGGTAATCAGGAGAAAGAAATGAAAGTTGCGGTGACATCACAAGGAAGAGAGCCTACCAATGAGGTTGATCCGAGATTTGGCAGGGCGAAATGGTTGCTGCTCATCGATACAGAGACGGGAGAGTCCGAGCCACACGACAATGCCGTGAATTTGAGTGCAGTTCAGGGAGCGGGTATTCAGACGGCGAAGAACGTTGCCAATCTCAATGTTGATGCAGTCATAACCGGTAATGTGGGCCCAAATGCATTTCGGACTCTTGGAGCCGCGAAGGTGAGGATATTTCTTGCTGAGAAACAAACGGTCCAGGAGGCCATAGAGTCATTCAAATCAGGTCAATTGAAAGAGGTAGACCAGGCCAATGTCGAAGGCCACTGGGTTTAGAATGTCGATTTTTAAGACAGGTGTGTAGAGCTATGCGGATTTTCTTAGATTGTATTCCTTGTTTCGTTCGCCAGGCACTTGATGCTGCTCGATTAGCAACTGACGATATGCAGATTCACGAGCAGGTGCTTCGAGAGGTCCTTGCACTTGCCAAGGACCTGGATATGAGCCAGAGCCCGCCGGTAATTGGTCAGAAGATACATCGCTTGATTCGGGAATTGGTGGAGATTGAAGATCCATATCGTGACATTAAGAAACGATTTAATAATGCCGCGTTGAAGTTGTATCCCAAAATGCGTCAACACATTATCGAGTCTGAAGAGCCGCTTGCCACGGCGATACGGCTGGCAATAGCGGGCAATATCATCGATTTCGGAGTCAATAGCAGACTGCATGAGAGTGAACTCGAAAAGACGATCAGCGATTGTCTGGCTGCTGAGTTTTTTCTGCAATTGGATGCTTTTCGACGGGCGGCAAATGAGGCGGAAAAGATACTCTATATTGCCGACAATGCCGGCGAGATTATCTTCGACCGGCTGTTGATTGAGCGGCTGCCCATAGAAAAGGTGACCGTAGTTGTCAAGGGATCGCCCGTAATCAATGATGCCACAATGGAGGACGCGGTGCTCGCTGGTTTGCATAAGATTGTGGAGGTTATTGATAACGGCTCCGATGCGCCGGGCACGATTTTGGAAACCTGCTCTCAGGTTTTTGTGGATCGTTTCAAAGAAGCCGATCTGGTGATTGCCAAGGGGCAGGGCAACTATGAGACCCTTAGCGATGTAGACAAGAATATGTTCTTCGTATTGAAGGCCAAGTGCCCTGTTATTGCACGAGACCTTGGTTGTGAAGTGGGCGAAATGATCTTCAGAGAGAGCAGAACATTTAGAAATACCGTGGATTTAATGAAGGAGGCCGAATAGATGCCAGGTTTTAATGGTGCGGGACCGTTAGGTCAAGGCCCGATGACAGGACGACGCCAAGGATTTTGCGCCCTAACAGTCTCCGAAGAAAATCCGGGCGAAGTGAAAGGTTTTGCGGGATTACAGAGTATGCCCGTTAGTCATAAAGCCGAGAGTTTTAGAAATATTGAAAAGGAGGTGATTGCTATGCCATTTGGGAACGGAACAGGTCCGGCAGGATTGGGACCAATGACAGGTCGAGCAGCCGGTTTTTGCGCGGGTTACCCCGTGCCGGGTTACATGAATCCTGCTATGGGCAGGGCGGGCTTCTTTGGTTCCGCCGTGCCGGCAAGGCCCTATGATGCACGTTTGTATGGCTATGGTCTGCCGTATGGCCGCCGAGTCGCTCCAGGATTTCGCCGCGGTTTTGGCTTCGGCCGAGGTTTCGGCCGTGGCTTCGGGCGGGGCGGAGGCCGAGGTCGCGGCAGAGCCGGATTTGGCTATTAGTGGTAAATTCAAGTTAGCATTAATTGCAGAAAGGATGGATATTATGCCCAGAGGAGACGGTACGGGACCTACAGGTCAAGGCCGCGGCACAGGTCGCGGTATGGGGCGAGGGCAAGGCCAGGGCAGAGGCAGGATGGGCGGGCCGTTTGCCGCGGGAGCGGGCGGTAGTTGTATATGCCCGAACTGTGCGGCAGTAATCCCTCATGCTGCCGGACAACCTTGTAACGCAAGAAGTTGTCCAAAATGCGGTACTAAAATGACAAGAGGTTAACTTTTTTATTTGAAAGGGGATTTATTATGCCAGGTGGCGATGGAACAGGTCCTGGAGGTATGGGGCCGATGACAGGCAGAGCCGCGGGTTTGTGCGCAGGCTATTCAATGCCGGGTTATGCGAATTCTGTTGGTGGACGAGGTTACTGGGGCCGAGGTGGCGGCTGGGGTCGCGGCGGCGGCTGGGGCCGGCGCAATTGGTACTACGCCACGGGTCTTCCCGGATGGGCAAGGGCCGGGCGCGGCTGGCCGGCCTGGGGCGGTGCGGCAGGCCCATACGCCCCAGATGTGCCTTTTACACCGGGCCTGACGGCCGGACAGGAACTGGATGGCCTCAAAGGTCAGGCAGAATATCTTGAAGATGCTCTTGACGGAGTCAAAAAACGCATAGAAGAGCTTGAGAGCCAGAAAAGCAGCTAAGAGCGGGAATTAGGATAATCCTGTTCGGATAAGTGTGTCACACTAGGCCGGGCAGAAAGAACTGCGTTTGCTGCGACGGTGATGGTCTATAGATCTGGCTCTGCCGGGAAGTTTGTAAAAAATTTGATCTTGTGGAGGTACAACGATGCCAATATTTGAGTACAAGTGTAATAAATGCGGGCACAAGACAGAATTTCTGGAAAAGAGCGCGGGCAAAAGTAAGCACATCTGCGAAAAATGTGGAAGTTCGGATACGCAAAAATTGTTTTCAGGGTTCGCTGTTGGACAAAGCAGCAAGGGAAGTGACTCCTGCCCCACCGGAACATGTCCGACTGGAACATGTGGACTCTGACAGAAAGGATTTTTATGAAAATTGCAGTAACATCAATGGGACCTGCGCTCGATGACAATGTGGAGGCTCGATTCGGCCGGTGTCCCTACTTTTTGATTGTTGACACCGACACCATGCAGTATGAAACAATCGAAAATCCTAACATTGCCCTTGGCGGCGGTGCGGGTATTCAGTCCGCTCAGTTGATGTCGCAAAAGGGTGTAACAACGGTGTTAACCGGCAACTGCGGCCCTAATGCGTTCAATGTATTCGGTCAGGCAGGAATACAGGTCATTGTTGGTGTCAGCGGACCTGTCCGTAATGCCGTCGAGCAATTCAAAACGGGCGCTTTCTCTTCTGCTTCGGGGCCAAATGTA
>Ga0180433_10010241_pt1 | contig 11321 bp, 24 predicted proteins | sample SS_ome_8_FD_132980 | JGI IMG/M metagenome (GOLD analysis project Ga0180433, IMG submission 132980) | Hypersaline lake sediment archaeal communities from the Salton Sea, California, USA - SS_1_D_1 metaG | ecosystem: Environmental > Aquatic > Non-marine Saline and Alkaline > Hypersaline >... | reverse complement strand
TATATTTATAGTGAAGATGTTTCTGTTATTCTATTAACCTCAAATAAAGTACATTGCGACTATATTACTAACACAATTCCCCCACATTATATTCAAGCTGTTAGATATCAAACCTACGAGGAGCTTTATGAAAAAATGGAAGACCTAATTTGTAAAACTGATCTTGATGCTGTCATACATAGTGCTGCTGTATCTGATTATAGAGTAGCCGGAACATATGCACAAATCGATGGAGACTTAGTAGAAATCGATAGCTCAACAAAAATAGGTTCTGATCATGACAACCTGTTTTTGAAACTTGAACAAACCGAAAAGATCATTGATAAAATCAGAGATCCTTGGGGATTTAAAGGCAAGCTTGTTAAATTCAAGCTTCAGGTGGGAATGTCTGACGAAGAATTGATAGAGGTTGCCAACAAAAGCAGAAAACACTCTAATGCAGATATGATTGTTGCAAATTGTTTAGAATGGTGTTCTGAACGGGCTTATATTATCTCAGAAGATTGTACTATGAACGTCTTAAGAAAAGATTTGCCTATGGTTTTAGCAGAAGAATTATACGGCAAAAAAGAAAATTGATATTTATATTTTGCAATTCAAAGATATAATATATGTATCAAAGTCAGTCTCTTAAGGAGAAATAAAAATGACAAAAAAATTCAACATGCTCCATATGCTAGAAATTAGCAATGTCATGGATGATGCTAAACAAATTCTTGAAAATCATGGAGTAGAAATCGAAAGTCCTAAAGTAGTAAACCTCTTAAAAAAAGCCGGTGCGAAAATTGTTAACAATCCAAATAGAGATCATCCAACAGCTTTAATTTCTGAAGATCTATTGTATAAGTGTATTGATTCAGTGCCAGAAGAATTTAAAATGTACGATAGATTTGGCAATGAGTCAGCAACAATAGGTGGTGATCATGTAAACTATACTCCTGGTTCATGTGGCACCAATTACTATGATGCGAAAACAGATACACACAGAAGAGCAACAGAGCATGATTTAACTGAGATTGTTCGCGTTTCTGACAGTCTCAAAAATATGGCAATGGTTAGCACATCAGTTGTAGTAGATCAAACGCCTGCAAGTATTCAAGATTTATATCGCCTTAGAATTGTTCTTAATAATTCAACTAAACCAATTGTTACCGGGACATTTGTTGATAATCTGGAAGCAATGAAAGATATGCTTGTTGTCGTTAGAGGATCAGAAGAAGAATTAAAGAAAAAACCTTTTGCTATTTTTGATTGTTGTCCCAGTCCTGCTTTAAAATGGCCAAGGATATGGGGCGAAGATGTAATGAACTGTGCTAAATATGGCATTCCTGTTGAGTTTATTTCTATGCCACAACCAGGACTTTCTTCTCCTCCTCTTCTTTATGATTCGGTAGTGCAGCATACAGCAGAGACGCTTTCTGGAGTTGTTATTTCTCAATGTTCTAATCCTGGAGCGCCTTTGATTTATGGTGGTTCTCCTACAATGGTTAATCATGCCTCAATGGGAATGACAGCACTGCTTGGTGATATTGGAACTATGCGTATGGATTTAGCTTATATTTCTATTGCTAAACATCTATGTCTCCCTTGTCAGTGTTATCTCGGTCTTAGCGATTCCAAACGAATAGATGTGCAGGCTGGCTACGAAAAGGGAATGAGTATATTATTGACTGCAATGGCCGGAGTTAATAATGTTTCTGGACCGGGCATGTTAGAAAGCGAAAATTGCCAAAGTAAAGAAATGATTGTAATTGATGACGAAATTTGTGGGATGGCTTTTAATTTTATCCAAGGTCTTCCTAAAAAGAGCAAGCATACTGTAGATGATATTGTTTTGATGGCAGAAGAAAAAACAGTAGATCCAGATAGAATTCAATATCTTAGAGACGATACAGAATTTCACAGATCTAAAGTTGCAGATAAAGAAATTCTAGGATTATGGCAAAAGAATGGAAGAAAAAGCATGTTGGATAATGCTATTGAACGTACAGAAGAAATTTTGAACAAGTATACTCCAAATCCTCTATCTATAGAACAGCAAAACGATATAAATAAGATCATAGAGAGCAAACAATGATATCTCCTGAATACTTTAAAGACTTCCATGTTTTCTATGTCGAACGCAAGACAAAATCAAAACATAAGCATTTTTGTTGTATGTGTGGGGCTGAGCTAGGAAAGAGAAAAGTCAAGTTATACGGAGAACCTGCAAATGATCCTAAAAAGGTATACGCATGCAAATCCTATTTCTTTTGTCCGAATAATGAATGTTGGGGAAGAGCGAAAAAGATAATTGACGATTCTGGCGGAGACACAAATAGAGCAAATTAAAGAGATACTATGCATATGCATTATGGCGACGAAGAATGGGAAAAAGAAAATCGTCTAAAGGTTGTCATCTATAAGCACGAAATATTAAATAAAGAAGGAGAATTTGAATATGATATATGTTCAATTCAGGAATGTAAATATATCCCGTTGCATAGCTTAGAGAAATTTCAGCATACATTTCAATATTTATTCCCAACGATTTTAAAAGGATTAGAAAAAGAGAAATTCTATCTGATGACGGTATATATGGATAGATCTTTTAAATTTGGTATGTGTGAGATTGAAGATGTGACCGATTCAGAAGATAAATTTTTAAGATTGCATTAAAAAAATCTGAAAAAGTTCCTAAATTTTTCTTTTCTGATTTGTCTATATAAATGGAAGTAAAAGACAATAGAAAGGAAAATCAAATGTCAGAAGAAATTATGGATCGTTTAGCAGAATACAAAGAAGAGATTGAAAAAGAATATCCTCATCTTGATTATTCAGAAAGATGTTTTAAATTGCTGGAAAAAGTTGGTGATAAGCAGGATATTGAATGTCTAAATCTTTTTATGAGAATACTTAAGAAAAAAGCTAAAGAACATGGAGATCAAAAAGTATTAAAAGTCGCTTCTCATTACAAGAATTTGAGTGCTAAGTTTATATCTGAAATGGATCAAAGGATAGCTGAAAATGAAGAATAGAGTTTTCCTTCATTTAATGCATATTTGAAATTTGAGAGAAAACAATTGTGAAGCCTACCCACTTTGAATTAATGACAAGAGCAATGGCAAGAAGTTTAAACATGGATGATATATACTCCCATGTTTGCCAATATCTTAATTGTCTGGATGGGGCTCTTGAATTTGGAGAGAAAACAGAAAAAGGACAAGAAGTTACGCTCAAGAATATGGATTTATTTACAAAGAAATTAGGAAAATTAATTAAAACTCCAAACGATATGAAAGTTTATAGGTTGCTTGATCACGCTATGTTTGGGATTATGTCGAATTTATTAATCAATCTATTCAAATTCAACAAATATGGGCAGAAAACATTTAATTTTTGTAGCGGCTTAACAGAACTTTTGCATACTACCGATTTAGCAGGAACATATGAGTTTCTTAAGGCTCCATATCCATCCTTTTATATGAACTTTGAAGGTTGTCCTATTTGGATTGATTACGGAGAAGATCATGAACAAGTAGCTGGTGTTTATGTTGATTCTACCCGCGATGATATAATTAGTTTTTTGGCGATAAGTAGACCTAGCAGTGATTATCTTGGTGGTTCCATTTGGATTAAGGCATATGCTAAGAAAAACAAGCCACCAGATAAAAAGATCTCCATTGATGATTTTAATTTTGGAGGTGCTACTAAAAATCCAGCTATTGAATTGGCCGTCAAAGCAATTTTGTATTTGAATTCTGAAAAGCCCGATATAAAATCAGGAGAGGGGAAAAGAGAAAGCATAGAAAAGAAACTCAAAAAGGCTAAAAAAGATCAAAAAATTAAACGCCTTAAAAAACAACTTCTTTGGATTTCAGCAACCGATTTTGTCGATGTTGGAAGTAGCATTCATGTACCCAAAAACAAAAAAGCATCTCAAGAAAAAGTTCAATTCACAGGTGGTTTTCATTTAAATTATCGCTTTTGGGTTAGAGGCCACTTCAAACATCAAGCATACGGACCTAAACTCAGCAAGAGAAAACTGATTTGGATTGCCCCCTATATGAAAGGACCCGATCAAGCAGAAATAATACATAAGAAATACAGTATTGGGAAATGAAGTATTTTTAAAGGATAGGAGAAAAAATGTCTGAAAATGAGAACGAATTTGGTTACATGAGCATCGAAACAATTGGGGACATCTTGGAAAACGGATCTGAAGAAGAACAAGAATTGCTTACTCCTGAAGATTGTTTGCGGTTTCTTTCGGCAGCAATGGATGTACCCGAAGACACTTTAAAGGATCGATACAGCCGAATTAAAGAAGGATTGCCAGTTGAAGAATGGGAAAACGAAGATAAGTTTGAGTTTGTTGAGGAAGAGTAAAGTATAATGCCCAAATGCAAAGAATGTCAACAACACTTTCTAGAAGACGACCTAAAAAGTAGAGGCGTTTTTTGTTCAAACATATGTCAGGAGTTATGGCAGACAAGAAATGAAATGAACGAACTAAAAGAATCTGTTTTTGCTCTAGTTAAAGACGCATATATGGAAGGAGCAAAAATGACGGACAAACAATTTAAATTTAGAGACGCACATTGGAATTTCAGTGAAGCCAAACAAGAACTGGATAGATTAGGCTTTTATCATGAAGATTGGCAAGAGAGACATTAAAACACTAAAATCTGCTTTGATTCATGCTGTAGACTGGTATGATTCATTAGCAGGAGCATGGGCAGAAACAGACGAAAAACAATATCGGGAAAATATTAAATTAGGAGATCAATGCGCCAAAAGACACAAAGAAATAGAAGAGGGCGAATATAGTGCGGCGGATGATCTAAATTATTTTATCGACTCTTTAAATGTTGCTATTAAAGAAATGGAAGGCATCATAGATTGTCATGCTGGGATAAAAACAATTTGTGATAGCTACAAACGCAAAAGGGATCGATTTATACAGCTTAAAGAAAAAATTTTAAAGGAGTTGGGATTGGTTGAGATTGACCCATTTGCCAATATGGAATCTGTTTCAATTTTGGATATATTAGAAAAAGCGCATAACAACGAAAAAATGCCTTGGGAGAATAAAGATGACTAAGAGAGAAGCTGCTATTATCGGTGCTTATACTGGTATTTTAATTGGAGATTTTGATGATTTAATGAAGTATGCAGAAGAAAAGTTAGAAACAAAAGGTATAACAACTATAGGAATGGCGATGATTGCCGATAAACTCAAAAAAGCCAGCAAAGAGGATTTTTTAGGATTAGAAATAAAATGATTCTTAACGATCATAGAAAACATAAAATCAAAGAAGAAACACATTGCGCTGAATGTATCCATAATAAAGTATGTAGTCAGCGTACGGAATCTTTTTGCAAGAATTATATATTTGGCACCAGCGAAGGAACCAATTGCCAGTCTTGTTTGAATAGATATACGAGATGGGGACCTAAAGACGAAGAAAGACTGCCCTGCTTCTTGTGCAAATATTTTAGGAAAGATTAATCGAATGGGATTTCTTATAGACTCATTAAGAAGAGCAGGCAGAGAAGTAGAAGAAATAGGATGGAATGACGCTCTATATCGACTTAATGAAAAATCTGGGAAAACATATTATATAGAAGGAATTGATAAACCTGTTAAATTTGTTGAAAATCAAAGGGCAGCAAATTTTCCAATATTTTGTCTTGAAGTTGGCCCAGAAAATGTTGACAATTTGGATATGAAAAGGGTTGTAACAGGAGAAGACAAACTATCTCAACAAATGATGGAAAAGCTTAAGGAAAAAATCAATAAGCTAGAATTTAAACTAAGACAGGGCTCAGGCAATATAACGGGAGTTGTTAATTTGGCCATAAGAAATGTTTCGTTCTATGCCAATGTGTCCGAAATGGTTTTGAATTGTAACATTGCTATGTTTGTGTTGCCAGAGAAGTAAATGCCACTAATAATAACAACACATGAAAACAGACGATGGCTCAATGATGCTTTGCAACTTCACAGAGAAAATGGTCCTGCAATAGAATGGACTAATGGGGATAAAGAATGGTTGGTTAATGGGAAAAGACATAGACTAAATGGGCCTGCAATTGATAGAAGCGAAGGAACTAGAATTTGGTATAACAATGGCCAAAAACATAGATTGGATGGACCCGCAGTAGAGTTAAGTAATGGAACTAAATTTTGGTATAAGAATGGGAAACGACATAGAATAGATGGGCCTGCTGTTGAATGGTCAAATGGAAGTGTTAGTTATTGGGTAAACGGAGAAAAGAAAAATAGCAAATTTTATTAAAAGAGAATAATAAAAGATGATCCCTAAATTTTATAATGCAACATTAGAACTTGGAAAACTATATTTATTTAGCTACTCAGGTTTTATAAGAGAAACTGTATGCGAATTTATTCAAGTTTCGCAAAAGGGATATAATTTTTTAGATATTCATAGATCTAGATGCGTTTTGAAAAGACATCTATATTTAACAAAAAAACAGCCAACAGAACCAGAAAAAGTCAGAGTTCGTATTCCAGAAACAATTCATATTTTACCTTATACAGAAGAAGAATAAATTGGTGAGCGAAGAAGAATTAAACGAACAATTAAACCAAATCATTCAACAACATCCGCAAATTAACGGTCAGGCTCTCCATACGATTTTGTGCATGGATCGAGACTTGTTAATTGAGCTATCATTATTTCAAGTCAGAGAAGGAAAAACAACACAAGAAGAACATGACAACTGGCTTAAGCAACACAATACCGAAATAGAATGGATAATGAATGAATTTAAAAGGCGAAAACAAATATCCAATCAACCTCTTCAAATAAAAACCAAGGAAGATAAAAGTGGATATTAGGCTCGTTGATAATTTAAAGAAGTATTTTTCTCAAGTCAAAGAAGCTCTGCAAAAACATGATATAAAAGATATTAGAGCATTTAAAACAACTGATATACAAAAAATGATTCTAATTCTTGGTATTGAAACTCCTGATGACAAATTTGGTGTTAAACTGCAAACTATCATTAAACATTATTCTTCTCAAGGCTATAATAGAACTAGCAAGAATGGAATTGTATGCTTATCGAAAAGAGCATATGATGATTTGATGGTAGAAAAATTCACAAAAGATCTTAAAAAAATAAAAGAGGAAAAATGCGGAAAACAATCAAACTAGAAATAATGGGCGATGATGATGATTTAAAATCCTTTGTACAATTAATGGCCTTTATAAATGAATGCAGAATGTCGGGACACCACGGAACTCTCCAATTGCATGTTGACGGAGATGGAAGCGCATCTATTGCAATATATGACGGTACAAATGATAAATTGATCACCTCGGAAAAATTTGAAATTATGAAAAACCTAGATGAGAAAGATCTTTGGATAGGAGAATAATAAATGAGCAAGGAAGCAACAAGTTTAGATATGGGCGTATGGATCTGTATTTTTATTTGGTTTTTTATTTTGCATGGGTGTTTCGATAAGGACTCAAGAAAAATAGAAGAACTGAAAGAAAGAGTGGTCACCTTAGAAGCAAAGTCAAAATCAACACTGGAAAGTCGAATTAATACTCTTGAAAATAAAATGCTCAAAGAAGAAGAGAAAAAAGAAAATGATTGAAGTCCTCGAAAACTGGATCACAAAAAACAAACCAGACGATGATTTGCTTTGGAAAAATGGATTTTATGATCAAGTTCTTTTTGTTAATAATGATGTTTCCTATCTTTTATCTAGATCGTATGAAGAAAAGTTAGGAGTTCGGCAAAACATCAAAGTTGTTAGCACTCACACATCAAAATCAGTTCTATTGCCTGTGTTTCAAATAGACTGCCACAAAATCCAAGTGACTATGAGATATAATTTTCATGATTGGAAAATTTCGTATCTGACCTATTATGATAGTATTCCTGTTGTTAAATTTGGCGATTTATTTGACATTCATAAACAAATTAACCCTATTTATTGCGAAGGATTTAGAGAAAATTGGGTATATAGCTCTTATGCAGAAAATCCAAAAAAGTTTACTGCTGAATTGGCACCCGGATATAATAGTGTATATGTCTTTTTCTGGTTAATAAGACAAAAATTGTTTGGAGACTTAAGAAATCAAAAACCAAAAGAAGTAATAGAAGAAACACTAGTAGAATTATAGAAAAGGAGAAAATATGTACCAAGTGATCAATGAAGTTCCTAAGAATTTTGATGAAACATCTCGTGGCAAAGCATTAGTTTGCTTAGCAGATGAATACGGAGGACAATCAGTTATAGGAAGAGACGACCATTGCTTTGTTCTATACAATGGATCTAATGACAGAAAATTTGAAATGACATATCATTGGTATCCAGAAGCAGCAAAAGCTTTAACTGGTTTTATAAATAACAATCCCGATTTTAAACTGTAGAAAAGGAAAAATAAAATGGATGTTGAAACTCTCAAAATGTTAGGGGAAATTCTCAAACAAGCAGAATCATATCGTCCTCTTGTTGATGGTGTTAAAAAGACAATAGAAAGCTTCGGCCCAGATTTAAAAGAAATAATAAAATCATATTCCTTAGCAATGATCAATATTAAGGCTGATTGTGTTGATGTATTAGTAGAAAGAGGATATACAAAAGAAGAAGCTATTATCATGGTTTCTGATCAATGGCATGAAATCAGCAAACAATTAAACAAAGATAAGAAAACATAAAAGAGAAATATCATGAAAATCGTTATCTTTGATGTTGATGGAGTCCTTTTGGATTCACTTTCTCCCCATTTAAGAATATGTTTAGATCTAGCCAATGAGTACGATTTAAATATCAGCATCCCTAGTAAAAAGAAATTCAAAAACGAAATTGTCAGGAAACATATAAAAATCAGCCCTATGTATGACTTTTTCGTTTCTGTAGGTTTTCTTCCTGATAAAGCGAAAGAAGCCACTAAATATTACGACGAAAATTTTAATAAACTGTATGGTGCTAAAATGTTTAATGGCATAGAAGCAATGATTCACAATTTAAAAGAAGATGGATTTGACTTAGGCATTGTAACTTCGAATGTCAGACAGAATATATTACCTCCTCTTCAAACTGTTTTAACATACTTTGAAGACGATGCTATTTTGACATACGACGATCCAAAATTCGGCAAAAATAAAGAAGAAGCAATAGATTCCGTTATTGATAGTATAGCATTTCATAAACAAGAAGAGCGAATAGATCCTAAACAAATCTGGTATATAGGCGATCAATGGAAAGATCATCAAGCAGCAAATAAAGCAGGTGTTAATTTCATTGGTGTAACATATGGTTGGTGCATTGCTGAAACAGATTATGCTAGATTTCCAATAGCAAACAATCCAGAAGAATTATACAACATACTAACAGGGAATTAACAATGAAAACAGGCACAGTTAAACTATCTGGATTCTTATGCCCTATATGCAAAGAAAATCAATTGCCAGATATGTACATAGAAATGAATGCCCTCTTTGGAATACCACAAATTTCTGTTATTTTAAACGCAAAAGAAATGCACAATGTATCTATAGGAAAACAAACAATGTGCAAAAGGTGTCAGGAAACAAAGGCAATGATTAACCAAGTATTTGAAGAATAGTATGAGCAACAACAAACCTAAATATCGCCGTTGTAATAGATGGCACATTCTCCAGGCAATTCAAACTCAACAAGAATACGATGACGGTTTATACGGTTTTCATAAATCTTGCTGGACTTGTGAACATATAGAAGTTGCAAAATTTCCATTAAGACGATGTGCTTTAGATCACGGTATTGATGTTCCTACTAGTGGTCCAGATGAAATAGATCAAAAAACACATAAAACGATTGCCGATGATTGCCCTAATTATATACGATGCAGAGAATTTAGACCGGAAAACCATAGAATGATAATAGTTTCCATTGAAGACATAGAAAAAATGAACAAGAAGAATCTAAACGCAATAAAACAAAATCTATTGTATCATATTAAAGATGAGGATAACGGCATTTATTATCTGATTGTATGGGATGACGGAGAAGAAGAATGAGAAAAGAAGGATATCAATCAGCAAAAGATTTCCCCAGAGGAACAACAGAAATCAATATTAATTCTATAACAAATGACGAAATAGAAAAACTCTTAGATAGAGCATATAATGAGGGATTTAGTCAAGGAATGAGAGAGTACGAATCATATAAGGGAGGATATGGTTTTCAGGACAGCAAAACATATAGGAAATGGCGAGAAATCATTCAACAACAGCAATAATATTATCCCAATTAGTTCCCTTATATTCAAAAGATCCTACTGTTTTTTGTTGTATATTTAAACCCTTTTTCTCTGCCATTTTAAACACTCTATTGATGAGGGGTTTTGAAAATTGATTAGCAGAAGTAAAAAGTTGATATCCGTCTTCTAATTTCTCAAGTAATCTGTTCATCCAAGATTTCATATTAGACAAATCCGCTCTTAAAATTTTGCCTGTTTTGCTAACCAATCCAAGTACAGCCACTATTTTATTTGCATCGTCTTGAATATATCTAATTAATATATTTCCGTTATCACTTCTTTCTGTTTTAATATCAGACATAAAATGAGATTGCGCTCTTCCTTCCCCTGATTTTATATATTCTAATAAATCTTCATCACCACCATAATAATCAAGAATGGCTTTATAATATTCTTGGTCTTCTTCTTCGGTTGCAGTGACTGTTCTTAAAAATAATTCATTGGCAATATTGGCTATTCTTAATATTGATGAAGTTTTTGTCGATTCTTGTTTGCCCATTGCTGCTTTTACCATATCTATTATTTCTTTATCTCCTATTCTTATTGCATACTCTAAACTATATTTATTAGGTTTAGCACCTGCATCTAATACCAATTTAATTATTTCTTTGTCCTTTGTTTTTACTGCATTATTTAAACTATTTTCATTAGGTTTAGCACCTGCATCTAACACCCATTTAATTATTTCTTTGTCTTTTGTATATATTGCGTTATCTAAACTATATTTATTAGGTTTAGCACCTGCATCTAATACCATTTTGACTATTTCTTTGTCTTTTGTTTTTATTGCCAAATATAAACTATTTTCAATAGGTTTAGCACCTGCATCTAACACCCATTTAATTATTTCTTTGTCTTTTGTATATATTGCATAATTTAAACTATTTTCATTAGGTTTAGCACCAGCATCTAATATCATTTTAATTATTTCTTTATCCTTTATTTCTAATGCATTATTTAAGCTATATTTATTAGGTTTAGCACCAGCATCTAATATCATTTTAATTATTTCTTTATCCTTTATTTCTAATGCATTATTTAAGCTATATTTAT
>Ga0180433_10010240_pt1 | contig 11322 bp, 7 predicted proteins | sample SS_ome_8_FD_132980 | JGI IMG/M metagenome (GOLD analysis project Ga0180433, IMG submission 132980) | Hypersaline lake sediment archaeal communities from the Salton Sea, California, USA - SS_1_D_1 metaG | ecosystem: Environmental > Aquatic > Non-marine Saline and Alkaline > Hypersaline > Sediment... | reverse complement strand
TGAAAAAATATATCCATCTTGCGACCAACCTGGAGGCGGAAGATAAAAAACGACTTGTCAAAGATTTGGAAACGGGGGCCGTTCATCCGCGAGATGCGAAAATGCTTCTCGGGAAAACCATCGTCAACATGTATCATGGAAGCGAGGCAGCCGAAGCGGCCGAACAGCAGTTTAAAAAGGTTTTTCAGCAAAACAGCGCGCCGGACAATATAATGTCTGTACACTGGCAAGGTGACGGAACGGTGCCTGTCACCGATTTATTGGTGACGCTCGGACTCCTCCCTTCCAAAAGCGAAGCCCGCCGAATGATCCAAAACGGCGGCGTTAAAATCAACGGCATCAAAGCAGAATCGATTCATGCGGATGTGGCGGTCGAACACGGTATGATTATCCAAGTCGGCAAACGGAAGTTTGTCAAATTGCAAATGTCTCAATAAACATTCAGCCTAATCATCCTTTTAAAAGGATCGATTAGGCTGTTTTTCATGAAAAGCGCAGGCGTTAGAATTTGCAACAGGTCGGTATTCAATCGCCTGATGGTTTCGATTCGAAAAGCATATCCGAACGGCCTCCCGAACACCTTGATCTTAATTTTGCCTTCACCTCTCTGATTGCAAATAAGGCCGCCAGCGGCGGCCTGCCATTTTACGATTCATTTGTCTTCTCTTATGCAGCAACAGCGCTGCCATCCTTCCTTCAGCAGCTCAAATGTCAGCTCGTTTGTGTTGTGCACGATCAAATCAGCCCCGCTCAGCGATGTCTCATCACCGACTCCCACCGCAAACATCCCTGCGGATTTGATCGCGGCGATCCCGGCTTCAGCGTCTTCGATTGCTGCACACTGAGACGGAGGCACACCGAGCAGCGCTGCGGCCGTCAAAAAGATTTCGGGGTCGGGCTTTCCGCGAGCAAGCGCAGCCGGGTCAACGACAGCATGAAATTCGTCCATGAGCCCGAGCCGTTGCAAAATAGCGGGCGCGTTTCGGCTTGACGAAGCTAACGCGATGCTTACATTTTCCCTTTTCAATTCGGCAAATAGCCCGGCGATTCCCGGCAACAGGTCATGCGGTGTCAAGTTTTGGATCAGCTGTTGGTAGTATTGATTTTTCCGGCGCATGATCTCTTGTTTCTCCGCCTCCCGATACGTTCCGGCCGCACCGCCGTGAATCAAAATCGTGTTAAGCGACTGCTCTCTGTCGATGCCTTTCAGCCGTTCATTAAAGCTCCGGTCAATCTCAATGCCGATTTGTTCGGCAGTATGTTTCCAAGCGAGATAATGATGCTCGGCCGTATCCGTGATCACGCCGTCCAAGTCAAAAATGACCGCTTTCATAATGTCGAACCCTTTGCCCGGCTGATCATCATAAAAGCTTCATAGGGTTCCATGTCCATGCTGCCGCTTATATCAAGCCGCTCGCGGGCGTAATTGGATAACAGCACATCCCACTTGTCTTCAAGCAATTCCGGCGGAGCATGAAACAGCGCCTTTTCTTCTGACAAATTCACGGCGACTAACAGCTTTTCGCCCCGGTATTCACGGATATACGCAAAGATTTGCGGATCATCCTCAAGCAGCAGCTGGTAATCTCCATGTACGATAACTTTATGTTGTTTGCGCAGCCCGATGAGCTTCTGATAATAATAGAAAATCGAATCTTCATCTGAGAGCGATTCTTTCACATTGATTTCTTGATAGCGGGGATTTACCGCCAGCCAAGGCTCTCCATCTGTGAAGCCCGCGTGTTTTCCGTCATCCCATTGCATCGGCGTTCTCGCGTGATCCCGCCCTTTTTTCGCCACGGCTTTTCGAAAGTCTTCCTCTGTCATCGTTTGATTTTCGAGGACAAGTTCGCGGTATGCGTTTTTGATTTCGAGATCATCATACATCTCGAGCGGCATTTCACTGTTTGTCATGCCGATTTCTTCTCCCTGATAAATGAACGGGGTTCCCTTCATCCCGTGCAAGACCGTTGCAAATGCTTTGGCGCATTGTTTGCGCAGTTCGCGGTCATTGCCCCAGCGGGATATGACCCTCGGTTGATCATGATTTTCGAAATAGAGCGTGTTCCAGCCGACATTCATTAAAGCGGCCTGCCACCTCGTCATCATCTTTTTTAAAGCGATCGGATCAAACGGCTTCATCTGCCATTTCCCATTCGGCGAATGTTGTTTTGTATCGATGTCCATATGTTCAAATGTAAAAATCATGTTCAGCTCATGTCTGCTTGGATCCGTGTATTTTATCGCTTCTTCAACATCTGAGCCGTTTGCTTCGCCGACCGTCATGCAGTCGTAACGGGACAGCACTTCCCGGTTCATCTCTTGTATAAATTCGTGCAGACGGGGGCCGTTTGAATGATAGCGGCCGACGACATAAGGACTGCTGTCATCTGTTTCATAATCGGGAAAGTCGACATATTTGGAAATGGAACCGATCACATCCATCCGCCAGCCGTCCACGCCTCTGTCCATCCAAAACGTCATCAAATCGTATACTTCCCGGCGAACCGCTTCATTCTCCCAGTTTAAGTCAGGCTGCTTTTTCGAAAAGTAGTGAAGATAATACTGCCCTGTCCGCTCATCGAATGTCCACGCCGATCCTGAAAAGATCGATCCCCAATTGTTCGGTTCTGAACCGTCCGCCTTTGGATCTTTCCAAAAATAATAATCACGGTAAGGATTGTCCTTTGACTTGCGGCTTTCGGCAAACCAGGCATGTTCATCAGACGTGTGGTTCACGACAAGATCCATGATGATTTTCATTCCGCGTTTATGCACTTCATCAATCAATTGAAACATATCATCGTTCGTCCCGAACTTTTCGTATATGCTTCTGTAGTCGCTGATGTCGTAGCCGTTGTCATCTTGCGGGGAATCAAACACAGGACACAGCCAGATAACATCGGCTCCGAGGCTTTTAATGTAATCGAGCTTTTGAATCACGCCCTGCAAATCACCGAATCCGTCTCCGTTGAAATCATAAAAACTCCGCGGGTAAATTTGATACACGACTGCCTCTTTCCACCATTGGCTCATCGGGCATCCTCCTTTCATACCGTCCGTTCAGTGCGATTTGCTCTCCATAAACTGTCATGGAAAGCGGTTCTCCTTTTACAAGGTTGAAGGCGACGCTGTTTTCCTCTACCTGCACATTGATTAGCCGGTTCCGATAATTGATGTTGAACGAATAACCGTCCCATTCCTTCGGCAAAAACGGAGCAAACGACAGCGTCTCATCTTGGGTCCGCATGCCGGCAAATCCTTGCACGATCGCGAGCCAGCTTCCAGTCATCGATGTAATATGAAGCCCTTCCTCTGTGTCATGATTGTAATTATCCAGGTCAAGCCTCGCTGTACGCTTATACAGTTCAAGCGCTTTCTTTTCCATTTTGAGTTCAGCCGCCAGCACCGCATGGACAGACGGCGAAAGGCTCGATTCATGAACCGTCATCGGTTCATAAAATTCAAAGTTGCGCCGTTTTTCTTCCGTCGTAAATCGATGATTAAAGAAATAAATGCCTTGCAGAACATCCGCCTGCTTAATAAAACTGGAGCGGAGAATTTTGTCCCATGACCAATTCTGATAGAGCGGGCGGTCATCCGGTTCAAGCTCATCCGCTGCCTGAAGCTCTTTATCTAGGAATGTATCATGCTGAATAAAAACATTTAATTCCTCACTGTATGGATAGTACATTTTCGCAATGATATCCTTCCACCTCTCGATTTCGGCTTCCCGTATATCAAGCCGGCGGCGTTTTTCCTCCGGGAGGACAGCGAGGTTTTCGAGCGTGTACTCAAGCGTCCACGACGCAATCAAATTCGTATACCAGTTGTTGTTGACATTGTTTTCATATTCATTCGGCCCTGTAACGCCGTGGATCATATATTTGTTGTTACGTTTTGAGAAGTGGACACGGTCAGCCCAAAATCTGCTGATTTCGACGAGAACGTCTATCCCGTATTCTTTCATATAGTCACGGTCGCCTGTGTAATTGACATAATTGTAGATCGCATAACAGATTGCGCCATTGCGGTGAATTTCTTCGAAGGTGATCTCCCATTCATTGTGGCATTCATCGCCTGTGAAGGTCACCATCGGATAAAGGGCTCCCCTCAGCCCCAGTTTGGCCGCATTCCGTTTAGCTGCCTCCAAATGATGATATCGGTATAAAAGCAGATTCTTTGTCACCTCCGGCTCGGCCGTCGCCAAATACACAGGAACGGCGTACGCCTCAGTATCCCAGTAGGCGGCTCCTCCGTATTTCTCGCCCGTGAATCCTTTCGGCCCGATGTTTAAGCGCGAATCGGTTCCGTAGTATGTCGAGAAAAGCTGAAAGAGGTTGTACCGGATGCCCTGCTGAAGCTCATCATCCCCTTTAATTTCAATGTCAGCCTTTGCCCACCTTTCCATCCAATGTTCGGTATGCCTCCGCTTCGCTTCTTCATATCCCTGCTGAAGAACATCAGCCAAAAGCGCCCTGCCCTTTACTAAAAGCTCTGCTTCTTCAAAGTCCCGGGACGTTGTGACAATGATCAATTTTTTTAAAGAAGCCTTTGTTCCCGGCTTCACTTCGTAACAGAAGCGGTTTTCCGCGTACATCGCATCCGTTTGAAAATGCTCGCTGACATATCCTTCTGTCACATTGCACATTGAAGCAGCCACCGTAAAACGCGGCGTTCCAAACGGATTCTCAATCGTTTTCGTCACAAGATGACCGCGATGAGATTCGGCGCCTTTCGCTTCTTCCTGCCAAAACCGCTCTTCGAAATTGGCATCCTCATTTGCGACATGGCCATCAAGATAAGGGACAAGTGTAATAACAGCTTCATCGGTCAGGCATTCCGCTTCATAATGAATCGCGCACAGCTGCTGGACATCAAGACTAAGAAAGCGCTCCGACGAAATTTTGACAGCCTTTTGATTCACACGAACGACAGCGCTTCTCCGCAGGATGCCTTCCTTCATATTGAGCTCCAATTCAAACGATTCGATGCCGTTTTGATTGAGGTCGACTTTTTCGTCGTCTACATATACATCAATTCCGATGAAATTCATCGCATTGATCACTTTCCCGAAATATTCGGGATAGCCGTTTTTCCACCAGCCGACACGCGTTTTGTCCGGGAACCAAACCCCTGCGATATATGTGCCTTTGAGACTTTCGCCTGAATAGCTTTCTTCAAAATTCCCCCTGATCCCCATATAGCCGTTCGCCAAGGATGTCAGACTTTCCTGAAGCCGCTTATGTTCTTTTTCAAATTGGTTTGTTTTGATTTTCCACTGGTCGATCTCAAATAGCCGCTGATTTACCATGATTTCCTCCTGACTGAAGATTTTCGTTGTGATGGCGGGTTTTGAATATATGCCTGAAGATGAAAGAGACCATCAAAGCGCTTCCGCACGAATGGATGAGCAGCATCATGATGAAGTCAAAGCGGATCATACCAAAAGCCATTGCAGCTGCTGCCGGAAGCGCTGATCCGCACACCGCCGCTGCAGCAGCTTCCTTAAACGACCTTATCCCGGTCATGTTGGATTTTTTGGAGATCCAGATGCCTCCCGTCAGAACGGCCGTTACAAAAAGCGAAATGATGCAAACCGCGGAACAGGCCAGCATGATGATAAGCGGCTTATATTGGGCAAACCACATGGCACCGATAAAATCCCCTACATGATCGGCATCCAGATCATTCAGCCCGGCCTTTGCCGGATAGCGGACAGAAAACCCCGCTCCGCTTTGATCGCTGATGATCAGATGATCTGACTGAAAGATGAGCGCGTTTTGATAGCCGCCTTCCGCCTTTATCCGGCCGTTCTCACCGCTTGTTTTCAATTCATGCTTCAAATCGACCGCCAGCAAGGTTTTCTCTTTCTCCACACGGTACAGCTCGTCTGCGCCTGTCAATCTCCCGTTTGTCAATTGGTAGCCTTTTAATTGTTTGATGAATTGCGCGTCAGCCTTTTGAACAACGTTTGGGAGCAAATTCCCGGCGTTGAAGCGGTCCATTTTCATCAACGCAATCGACACGGGCGCCGTTAAGCAAGCTGTCAAAAACATAAACAGAAAAGAAATTTCGAGCCAGCTGAATGTATGTTTGCAGCGCATGACGCCCGCCGGTGATGCCGCTGCTTTAAGAAAGCGGACGATCAGCTTTTCGTGTCTCATGTCGTTCATCGGTTTATCCCTTCGTTCCGCCGGATGTCAAACCGGACACAAAGTTCTTTTGGAGAAAGAAGAACAAGATGCAAATCGGCAGAGCCGCAAGAATCGCGCCCGCTGCAAACAGCGCGACTTTTTGCTGCTGCGGATTGGAGATGAATGTCTGCAAACCGACGGCGATGGTCAGGCTTTCCGGCGAGCGAAGCAGAAATTTCGCCAGCAGATAGTCGCCGAACGGCCCCATAAACGCCCACAGCGCCTGGACAGCAAGCATCGGTTTCACAAGCGGCAGAACGACCGAAGCAAAGATCCGCAGGTGCCCCGCTCCGTCAATCCGCGCCGCTTCATCGATTTCTCTAGGCACTGTATCAAAGTAGCCCTTCATCAGCCATGTGTTCATCGGAATTCCGCCGCCGATATAGATTGCAGTTAAAAACCAATATTGGTCCAAAGCTCCGATCAGCATGGCCAGGACGTAAAAAGCGGTCAGCGCCGCCATCGTCGGCACCATTTGAATGATCAAAAAGAAAATGAGACTCTTTTTTCGGCCCGCAAACCGGTAGCGGCTGTACGTATAGCCGGCAAGCGTCACAATCGTCACCTGGAACACCATGACAGACAGCGCGATCACAAGCGTATTCCCGTACCAGTTGAGGTAAAGCGTCTCTTCAAACAGCCGCTTAAAGTGGTCCAATGTCCATTGGCCCGAAAAATCGAGTGTAAAAGCCGCTACATTCCCGACCCGAAATGCGGATGATGCCGTAATCAAAAGCGGATAAATAATCACGATGCTTAAAAACGTCAAAAATATATAGGTCAAAACCTTGTTCAGAATCCCGGTGAACCGCGTATTTTTGAAAATCCCTCTCATCTACATGACCTCCTCATTGCCAAAGGCATTCGATTTCTTAAAAGCAATCAGGGAAACCCCGATGACAATGAAAGAAATGAGCAGTGTGACAGCAGCCGCCACGGAATACTGCGGCGACGTTCCCGTCGTCAGCTTATAGATCCAGGATATTAAGATGTCGGTTGACCCGGCTCCGGCCCCCACACTCCCCGGACCGCCCTCATTAAATAAATAGATGATCGAGAAGTTATTGAAATTAAACGTATACTGGGTAATCATCACCGGTGCGGTCGCAAATAAAATCATCGGCAGCGTAATGTGTTTAAAGCGCTGAATAAATGTCGCGCCGTCAATTTTTGCCGCTTCATAAAGCTCTCCGGGAATCGCCTGAAGCACCCCTGTCACCATGACATAAATGTATGGAAAACCGAGCCACGTCTGAATCATAATCAAAGCCGTCTTTGTCCAGAACGGATCGGTCTTCCATGCGACAGCCGGGATATCGACGAACGGGAGCTGGTTCAAAAGCGGGATCACTTGGACGTTCATCGCGCCCGCCGAGTCATTAAAAATGTTGGCAAAGCTCATAATCGTAATAAATGCCGGAACGGCCCACGGAAGCAGAAAGATGATCCGGAACATCCGCTTGCCTTTAATAAAGTTTTGATTGACGACCAACGCTGTCACGATGCCGAGAACAATTTGCAGCGTTGTCGCACAGATCGTCCAGATGATCGTCCAGCCCAGTACATCGGCGAATGTTTGCCGATACGAGCCAAGGAAAAAGATATTCATGAAATTTTTAAAGCCGACCCAGTCGATGAGACTGTTAGGCGGAATATGATAAAAATCGTAGTTTGTAAACGCGATAAACAGAGTCACCAGCACCGGAAAAATAATCACAAACACCATCATGAGGTATGCCGGCAGCGTAAATAAATACGGAAACCCTTTGTCACCTGCATTTCTGATCATGTCCCCGGCCGTCTCGCTGATTTTCAAACCCGCCGCTTTCATCGCGGCGGTCTTCCGGGCATCATACAGATTAAAGATGTAAAACATCAGAAAAACGAGCGTCAATATCAATTGCAGCGTGCCCTCTATCAACAGAAACAGCGAGTGATCTTCTCCCGGGACAGTCCCCAGCGTCGCGAGGCCGATCAGCGCCTGATAACCGAAAACCGCTAACTCACAAATAAACAAGCCTGTGATGACAAGAAAAAGGATCCCCTTTGAAAACTGCCGGTTTGCAATCTGGCCAGCACCGGGAATTATCGATAACAGCGCTGCCTTCCGGCTCCGTTTTGCAAGTGTTTGGTCTTTGTTCATTTTTTTCGCCCTCTATTCTTCCGGACGCTAAAACCGCCGTTTTATTTCACATACTTTTCTTTAATGTTTTCTTTAATTACACGGACGGCATCATCCGCTGATTGCTGTGCCGATTTTTTCCCTGCTGCCGCGTCAAATATCAGGCTTTCTGCACCTGTCCACACCTCGGCCATCTCCGGAATGTTCGGAGTCGGAGTCGCCGTTTCGTATTGTGTGATGACCGCCGACGTCAGCTCGCTTTTTTGCTCCCCTGCTTTTTTTCGTGCGGCGAGGTTGGCCGGAACTTCGTTCGTATCTTCATAAAAACGGTAAGCATTTTCGTCATTTGCGGCATATTGCAGCCACTTTTCAGCAAGCTCTGCCTCTTTCGTATATTTAGAGGCGACCCAGCCTTTTCCGCCTGCAAACGGGGCATATTCTTTTCCGTTTGGCAATGTCGGGATTTTCGCGGCACCGTAGTTCAAACCGGCTTCTTTATAATTGGAAGCCGACCATGGACCTCCGATAACAACAGCTGCTTTTCCGTCCATAAAGGTCTGCTGGATAAAATCGTCAGCGCTCGTATTGTCCTGCATGCCTTTCGGCCAATATTCACTGAACCATTTCTCGGCGTATTCCACCGCTTCCACGGCCCCCTTGTTGTTCAGACCGATGTCTCCGGAATCCGTGCCGTCAGCTCCGAATACATATCCCCCGTATCCCGCCATTAAACCGTATGACATGTAAAAGTCCGTCCACTTTGCGAGAAAAGCGGTCGATTTTCCTTTTTCCGAAGAAAAAGCGAACCTCTTGTCTTTTGTTAAATCCTCAAGCTCGTTAAAGGTTTTTGGCGGCGCTTTTAACAGGTCTTTGTTGTAATAGAGTACGAGAGTTTCAATAACAAGCGGGATTCCGTAGACCTTTCCGTCAACTGTTACTTGCTGCATTTCTTTGTCGCCGAAGCTTTTAGTCTCAGACGGTTTGACTTCCAGCAAATGCCCTTGCTGTCCTAAGCCGCCGATACGGTCGTATGCCGCAAGCATGACATCGGGCGCATTGCCTGCCGGGCCGTCAAGAGGAAGCGCTTCAAGCTGATCGAACATTGGCTTTTCAACAATTTTGACTGTCACATCATTCTCTTTTTCAAAACCTTCCTTTATGCTTTCAACGTAAGGTTTATAGACCTCTTCTACAGACACGGTCAGCACTTTTTTCCCGCCGTTGCCTCCCGTTTCCTTTGAACTTGAACAGGCGGCAAGACCGAACAGCAGAACTGTCGCCAGCATCGCTAAAAATCCTTTTTTTAAATGTTTCATCTTTTTTCCCCCTTCTATCTTAGAATCTGAGACAATTGTAATCCTCGATAGAAAGCGGTTACAATAGTTTAAATTCTGTTACCGGTAACAGAATTTAAACCGCCCCCAAAATGAAAAACCCGCCTGGCTGTATGTCGACCGCATCATCATGATGGAGCGCTTCTTCCGACCACGCATCATATATTCTTTTGTCGCTTGCAATCTTCAAATCCCGCAATCTGACACGGCGCACCTCGCTGCCCTGGTGGAAGAAGTAGATCAGCTCTTTTCCTTCATCCGTTCGGGAAAAACTGACAAAATCGTTTTCGTCGTCAACCAGCCTCCACTCGAGCGTTCCATATGTCAATACATCATTTTCTTGTTTTCGCAAAGCGATCAGCCGTTTCATAAATGTGAGCATCTCTTGATTCTGTTTCTCTTCTTCCCAAACCATGCACTTCCGGCACAATGGGTCATCCCCGCCGTCCAGCCCGATTTCGGTTCCGTAATAAATGCACGGCGAGCCTGTCTGAGCAAACATAAATGCCAAAAGAGAGCGTACTTTTTTCTCATCTCCTCCGCATCTTGTCAAAATCCGCTTCGTGTCATGGCTGTCCAGCAAATTAAACATCACCTCATTGACCTGCTTCATCCCGCTCATGAGATGCGAATTGATGCGGCTCGCCATTTGCGAAGCTGAAATCGATCCGTCTGCAAAATAGTCAATCATCGGTTCTGTGAACGGGTAGTTCATAACCGAATGAAATTCGTCTCCTCTAAGCCACGGATCAGCCTGATGCCAGATTTCGCCCAATATAAAAATGTCGGGCTTTTCTGCCGTAACGGCTTGACGGAACTTCTTCCAAAACGCATGATCGACTTCATTCGCCACATCCAAACGCCAGCCGTCGATATCAAATTCGCGTATCCAGTACAGCGCGATATCAAGTAAATAAGCCTGAACTTCCGGGTTGGCGGTATTGAGCTTCGGCATCTCGGACGTAAACGCAAATGTATCGTAGCCGCCTTCTTTAACAGGAAAAGAATGAACATGAAACCAGTCTTTATAACGGGACTTTTCACCGTTTTTGACGACATCCTGCCACTCTCGCGAAGCGCTGCCGATGTGATTAAAAACAGCGTCAAGCATGATCTTCATTCCCCGCTCGTGAAGCCGGCTGACCAGCGTGCGAAAGAGTTCCTCATCGCCAAAATGCGGATCGATCGAGCAATAGTCCAATGTATCGTATTTATGGTTGGAAGGCGCGGCAAAGATCGGCGTCAAATAAATGCCGCCTACCCCCAAGTCTTCCAGATAGTCCATTTTGTCTATGATCCCCTGCAAATCCCCTCCGAAAAAATCGTCCACCTCGGGGTCCTTGCTTCCCCACGGCAAAGCGTTTTCCGGAGACAAATCCTCTCGGCCGCTGGCAAAGCGCTCTGGAAAAATTTGATACCAGACGGTTGATTTGACCCAGTCGGGTGCATTAAACGTATCTGCCTCATGAACAAATGGAAATTTAAAACAGTACTTGGCCATATCTGCCGCTTTTCCGGCAAACGGACAGGCACCACTGCTTCCGTAAAAAGTGTCTTGACCATCAGCGCCTGTAAGGATAAACCCGTATTGCAGACGCCTGAATGGAGGCGCCACTTCGGCAAACCAGTAATCATGCGTGCTTGTCGCGGCAATTTTCGCCATCGCAAG
>Ga0180433_10010239_pt1 | contig 11322 bp, 11 predicted proteins | sample SS_ome_8_FD_132980 | JGI IMG/M metagenome (GOLD analysis project Ga0180433, IMG submission 132980) | Hypersaline lake sediment archaeal communities from the Salton Sea, California, USA - SS_1_D_1 metaG | ecosystem: Environmental > Aquatic > Non-marine Saline and Alkaline > Hypersaline >... | reverse complement strand
TGACATACCCGGTAGCCACCTCTACCGTGATGGCGGGAGCGTCGCTCGAGTACTGGATGGCCGATTTCTTCGGAATTATCGTCGACGGAGTTGCCGCCATACCCCAGAACGACATGTCGAACTTCTTGAACTACGTCTGGGTAGTACCTGGACTGCGTTTCGGCTTCGGGAACGAGAAGTCGACCTACAACATAGACCTTGGAGCAAAGCTGGATATTCCCGATAACAACGCCGATGAACTGGGTTGGGCAGTTATGGGCGGATTCGGCATGGCCTTTGACCTAATGCCTGACAAGGGTACTCGAATCAAGGGGATTGTTGTAGACAAGGAAACTGCAGAACCGGTTATCGGGGCTAAGATATACATAAGCGGTCATCCCGGGATTAATCCATACGTTACAGCCGAAGATGGTCGTTTTACGGTCAAGATACCTGAGGGAGCCTACACGCTTGTTGCCGAACATCCGGATTACTTGAACTACTATATTGATTCGGAGTTGATTGAATATGAAGAGGGTGTAGTGATGCTCGAGATGATTTCAAAGACCGCCGGGGCCGTTGTGATGGGTACCGTATCGAACGAAGAAACTGAGGCGCCGGTTGCAGCGGAGCTCGTTTTCCAGAGATTGGATACCGAAGCCGAAGAGATTGTCTATTCGACCGATCCCGTGACAGGCTACTACAGGGCAAAAGTCCCAGCCGGGACTTACAGAATGTACGTAATGGCTCCTGGTTACAAGAAGACTCATAAGAGCATGATGCTTTCGAGTGGCGATGAAGTCATTATTGATTTCAAGCTTGAGCCGACCTTTAAGCCCGTCTTGCCTGAAGAAGAGGTAGCGCTCCCATCCATATACTTCGACAGGGGCGGCGATTTTGTATCAGAATACGATGTCCAGGCAATCCAGCAGGCTGTGAGGATGCTTTCCGCCAACCAGGGTGTCAGTATCCAGTTGCAGGGACACACCGACAGTGTTGGCGATTCCGAGATGAACTATCGACTTTCGGTTCGTCGCGCAGAGGCAGTTAAACAGTATCTGGTAAATCAAGGTATAAGTCCTTCCAGGATACACGTAATCGGTTTCGGTGAATTCGAACCCAAGGGTGATAATCGTACTCGCAGCGGGAGAAAAGAAAACCGCCGCGTTGACATTGTGACTCTTTGATAGGAGGAGGATATTATGAAGAAAGCTCTCACAGTAGTCTGTTTTTTCCTGGCGGTTTTGCCACTCGTCGCTCAAGAGGGTGTAACAGAAGAGACGATAGATATTTCGGGTGTCGGTTTCGTTCTGAAGGACCTTGCAGATGACGGAATAGAGGTTCAGCCCTTGATGCTTAAGATTACAGCTCGAGTTCAATCACGATCTGCAGATGATGATTCCGTTGCGATTGTGAACTGGCAGATAGATATGGCAGCCATGCGGTACGGTTTTACCACCTATTTCTTCGATGTCCTTGAACTTGACTTTACCAATTTCAGGGCTTATATTCAACCTGTTTCGGTTAACGAGTACAATCAAACGGTGCTGGGGGATCGTATTGGAGAGCTTACCTTGAAGCTTTCAAAGATATCGGGTCTTCCCGGCGGTAAAGGAAAACTCCGGTTTGAGGGAAACAGTTATGAGGTATATTTTTACGAAACTGAGGTCACAAATACATTTACAAGATGGGTGGAAATGCTCGAGTGAGGTGCAATCTTGTTAAAACTTCTTTTACTTCTATGCACCGCCTTCTGGGGCGACGTTCAGGTGAGAACCTGGGGATCGATAAATCTTGCATACGGCCTTGGATTACCAGTATCGAACAGGCTTAATCTTGTCGAATTCGGTTTAGGTTATTCTCATATCGGTCTGGGACTATCGGTAGCTGAATCCTACGGGTTTAGCAAAGACGAGCAATTCATAGGATCGGTTCTTCCTCTTCACGTAACTGTGCCGCTTTACCAGAAGATTCGGTTCGGAAAAACGGAGGCCTATTTCGACCAGGAGATTCTTCTTAAGCTCCGTGGTTCCCCGTGGGGGCAGCGTTTCAAAGGTTCGAGGAACATGGACTATCTTACACAGAACGACTGGGAGGCCAAAGCCCCTTACATAGGTCTGGAATTGACAGGACGCTGGATGCCGGCAAGAGTTGCAGGAATCCAGGCAACCCTCGGGGCACTGGTTGTGGCAGACGCCTCCAATCATATCTACTTGAATATCGCGATAACAACGGGTACTTCAGGTCCTGTTTCAAAACATAAGATAGGTCCTCGGCTGGAGATTGCAGGGGTTATTTTTGACGATGCCGAACAGGGGAACAGCAACGGGGTGCTTGAACCCGGTGAGAAGGGCAGGCTGTTGATACTTCTCGTAAATCGCGGCTTGCAGGATTCAGATTCGATAGCGCTTTATGCAATATTAAGAGACGCCAAGCTTACAGATTACCTCAATCTGAACGATGTGACCATTCCGTCCTTACAGGCCAATCATTCCACCGAGGCATCCTTGCCTGTTGCAGCAGGGGAGCGTTTACCTGCCCTGCCGCTCAGAATTCGAGTCTGGGGCAAGGATGCTCGTGGGAATCTGGTCTCTCCTGCATATCTGGAAATACCTACCGCGACCCTGTGAGTGTTGTAGCAAGTTTTCGGGTAGACGATAGATTAATACACGGCCAGGTTATGGTTGGGTGGGTGAGGTCATTGGGTATCTCAAGGATCATCTTGGCTAACAACGATATTGCATGCGACACATGGCGAACCCAGATGATAAAGGAGGTTGTTGACACGTTTGCCGATGATGTTGAGATCGATATCCTTGAGCTCCGCTTTGTAACCGAATATATTACCCGGGATGAATCCAACGATCGCATCCTTCTTCTCGTAGAATCTATTGAAGACGCCCTTTCACTTTTTAAATCCAGTCTACCTTTAAACAAGGTAAACCTGGGAGGCATACATACAAGAACCGGAAGGGTCAAGATATTACCGTATCTATTTCTTGATTCGGTAGAGATAGAGGCGGTACTGTATCTGCACGAGATGGGTATACGAGTCATTGCAAGGGACTTTCCGGATGCGAAACCTTTCGATGTTGCTAATCTCATCAAGCGCAAGAGGATTAAATGAACCCGGGGCTTACAATTGCCGTGATATGTACGATATCAGGACTCTTGATGCTGGATAAGTACTCGATTGGCGAATTCGGCATTTCCCAGCCCTTAGTTGCGTCGGCTCTGATTGGTTTTGCAGCCGGTGACTTTCATTCTGGCGTAATTCTTGGACTCCTGCTACAACCCGTGTGGTTAATAGAGCTTCCAATAGGCCGAAGGATACCTCTTGATGCGCAGGCAGCAGGGATATCAGGTGCTGTAACCTTTTTTTCCTTAAGAGTCCTTTCAAACACAGGATTCGAGGTCGCCGCAATAGCTGCGATTCTAGTCGCAGCCGGTGCAAGCCTCTGGGGAGGATTGCTCGATCACCTTGCGCGCAGAATAAACGGCGTATTGGCAAGAAAGATGGAGACAGTGAGGTACCGAAGACACCTTGTGTTCATACACGTCGCGGCCCTGGAGGTCGCTTTCATCCGGGGTGTTGTTCTTGCCCTGGCTGCATTTGGATTAAGCCTGGTTGCCATACCCGTTATTCGTTATATTCCGTTCGTACCCCTGGATAGACTTCTAGCCGCTACCGTGAGTATTGGGCTTGCAGGCGGATTGTTTCTTCTGGGCTTTAAAAAACAGGTTATTCCCTGGCTCGTGGGTTTTGCCGCGTGGATTGTAGTATGGGTGCTGGTAAGATTTTAAAGAACTTCGCAACCCAACTTCTGGTTCAGAACCTTTGGAACTTTGCTTCTGAGCAGCGTTCCGGAATGACATTCATTCTATCCAGCAGGTCGAAGCGAAGGATTGTGGTTAGACCGCCCGGGGAGAGCGTTAATACGAATCCCTATCTGGCGTCTTTTCTGACTGGTGTTATCGTAAGGGAGTCCCACCGTAAAGGGGTTGAAGGGATTAAGAGTCTTCTTGAATCGGGTCTGGCTGCTCAGGCTGACGATCTATACTGGAGAGTCCTGCGACCTACCGCTCTTCTTGCCGGATTGTTTCTAGTTCTACTCGGTCAGCCACTTGCCGGGTTATGTGTTTTTCTTTTAGGTTTCAATATACTCGCTCAGGGGGAAAGGCTCGTCGGGTATGCCAGAGGTCTCAAGATGGGTAAAAAGGGGCTGAGTATGGTGCTTGCATCGATGGCTCGAACACGGAGCGTTCTCGCCCCATTTGCAGGCGGTTTAATGGGTATAATATCCGCGATGTTTGTATTCAACCTGGATAGGGCATCTGCTGCTTTTTCTGTAAACTGGTTCGTCTTTGCAGGATTTTTTACGGTATCGATGGTTTTTGCCGTATTACGGATTTCGCCTCTGTTTAATCTATTGACCAATCTGGTATTAGTGGTTATACTGGGGATGTTCATATGACTGTAATTGAAGTAATAATCAAGAACAAGGTTGGTCTTCACGCACGGCCTGCTGCCCAGTTTGTTAAGATTGCCGAGAGTTTTTCAGCAGAAATCTGGATAACGAAGGATGGTATGAGGGTAAACGGTAAGAGCATCCTGTCCCTTCTGACGCTTGCTGCCGAAGAAGGTTGCGAACTCACGCTGGAAGCCGAGGGACCGGACGAAAAGGAGGCACTGGAAGCCTTGCGGGGCTTGCTTGAGGAGGATGGTGAATGAATATACTTAGAGGATTGGCGGTTTCTGGCGGAATTGGTATGGGTGCGGCATATCTGTTTACCTCTCGTCCACCTGAACTCAAGAAGGTGAGAATACCCGAGAAGAGTATAGATGCTGAAAAGGAACGCCTGTCCTCGACGATTGCATCAACGAGGAAGGAACTCCTCGGGATACAGAAAAAGATAAGTGCCTCTCTTGGAACCGAGTTTGCAGATTTTCTGGAGGTTCAGATTCAGACCCTTTCGGATCCTGCCTTGCTTTCAGTGTGTAATCGAAATATAAGAGAGAGCTACAGTGCTGAGTATGCCTTCAGCAAAGCCGTATACGAGATAGCAAAGCCGCTTCTGGATGCGACCGGTGGGCTTTTCAAGGAGAGACTTGCAGATATAGAGGACGTAACGAATCGGGTTTTAAGGAATCTTCTCTCCCTTCCGTCAGTGTCGATTATCGATGTTCCGGAAAACTCCGTTGTCGTCGCTCACAGTATTCCGCCCTCCGAGATTGTATTACTCGATCCGAAAAAAGTTAACGGGCTCGCGGCGGAGATAGGTGGAAGAACGTCTCACATTGCCATAATCGCCAAGGCTCTGGAGATTCCTGCAGTTCTGGGGGTGGAACATCTTTTAGATAAGCTGAAGTTCGATGAGATAACGGTAGTTGACGCCCAGAGAGGTCAGGTTGTTCTCGCTCCAACCGAGCGAAGAAAGCAGATGTATCTGCAGGAGATCAAGGATTTCCGCAAGAGGCGCAAATCACTTATAACCAAGAGTCCACCCCAGACGGTCCTGACAAAGGATGAGCACAAACTCGACGTATCTGCAAATATCGAGCTTACAAGCGAGATTTATGCCCTTGAAAGATACGGGGCCGACGGTGTGGGCCTTTTCCGTACCGAGTATCTGTTTTTGACAAAACGCCGTTTCCCCTCAGAGGAGGAACAGTACCGGATCTATTCCGAAGCCGCAATGCAGCTTAAACCGCACCCTTTGATTATCCGGACACTCGACATCGGCGGAGACAAGGTATTTCCAGGATACGAGGAGGCTAATCCTTTTCTCGGATGGCGTGCCATTAGATTTCTTTTCGATAATGAAGAGATATTCCTGGATCAACTAAGGGCTATTCTGCGTGCTTCGGCTCACGGCAACGTGAAGATAATGTTTCCGATGATATCTTCGGTTTCAGAAACTCGTTTTGCTCGCAGGCTTCTTGCTTCGGCTCAGGAACAGCTCAAGGACAGGGGACAGAGATACGATCCCGAGATGGAGGTTGGGATTATGGTAGAGATTCCCTCGGCAGCCCTGCTTGCAGATCGGCTTGCAGAGCACGTTGATTTCTTCAGCATCGGTACTAACGATCTAACGCAGTACACCCTCGCAGTTGACAGGGGAAACGAGAAGATTTCAGAACTGTTCAGCCACTATCATCCTGCCGTACTCCAGCTGATACGCAGGGTGATTGGCGCTGGACACAAGGCACATATATGGGTCGGTGTGTGCGGTGAGATGGCGGCCGAACCCTTAGGCATCGCCTTACTTGTCGGCCTGGGCGCCGACGAACTTTCGATGACGCCGTGCGCTGTACCTGTTGCGTGCAAGATAATCAGGGAGGTAAGGGTGGATGAACTTCGAAAGATTGCCTCGAAGGCACTTGAATACATAACGCCGACAGACGTTGTTCGCTACCTGAGAAGAAAGCTCAGCCGTACGTTTCCGTCGCTTTCAAGGATATTCCTCGAAAAGAAGAACGTATGTTATCTTTAGTACGAAGCATTCCCGCTCAGCTCGAACAAAGCTGGGAACAAGCGGGTACAGTCATATCAAGAGTTCCAGAGTCTCCTCCCGCTAAACTGGCGATATGCGGGATGGGTGGTTCCGGAATATCGGGGGATTTGATAAGGGGACTTCTGCTTCACACCTCCCCCGTACCAATCGAGGTTGTTAAAGCCTACACCTTGCCGGGATGGATTGCAGGTGATGACTTCGCGGTGGTGATATCGTACTCAGGCAATACCGAGGAAACCTTATCACTTTGGAAAGCGCTAAGGGAGAGAGAGGTGCCCAGGATTGCCGTATCTTCAGGGGGAAGCCTCACCGAACTCGCCCGCAAGGAAGCTCTACCTGTTATCGAGGTTCCTGCGGGTTTACCGCCGAGGGCATCAGTAGGGCACCTCTTTTCGGCCTGCCTGAGACTCGTATATCACTGGGATCTTTATCCCGATGCAGAGACTGAACTTGCCGCAACTACCGCACTCATAAGCTCGAGGATAGATGACTGGGAAAAAGAAGCCAGGACTATCGCCTCATCCCTCAAAGGCAAATTTCCGGTTATCCACGCCCTTGATTCAAGATTTACTCCACTCGCTTACAGGATGGTCTGCGAGATAAACGAGAACTCCAAGATGCTTGCACATTCACACACCTATTCCGAGATGAACCATAACGAGTTAAATGGATTCGAGGGTGGGGTAGATGAGAACGTCGTCCTTGTCATGCTTGATCCGGGAAAGGACTATACCCATCACCGGAACCGGAAGAGGGCTGAGATAATAGAGGGGGTTCTTTCCTCTGTGCCGCGCAGCAGGATTGAAGCCGAAGGGAGTACGCTTCTCGAGAGGTTTTTTTCACTGCTCATAAGAGGGGACCTTGTAAGCGTCTATCTGGCGGAATTGAAAGGGATTGACCCTGTTCCCGTTAACCTCATTGAGAGCTTGAAGAAGGAACTTGGATGAAGGTTGTAATACCCGCCGCAGGCGAGGGCAAGAGACTGCGTCCATACACTTTATGGGAACCAAAGCCGATGCTGTTCGTGGCAGGCAATACAATATTAGGACACATCTTTTCTATGCTCGAAGGGATTGAAATTGATGAATACCGCATGGTTGTTAATCCAGCTTCCAAGATGCCTGAGATGCTTGAACAGGCATATCCGGGCAAGAGGTTTTCCTTCTGGGTGCAGGATTCACCTATGGGATTAGGACATGCGATTCTCCAGGGGCTTTCCGGGCTTGCCGACGAACCGGTACTAGTTCTTCTCAGCGATACTATTATCCCTTTTGATCTTAGAGAAGCCCTTTCTATTCTCGGTTCTGATGAAGGCTTTCTTATCGCCAAGGAGGTCGACGATCCTCGAAGCTTCGGTGTCATTGAAAAGAAAGGCAATTACGTAAGCAATTTAATTGAGAAACCGAAGGAACCCAAATCCAGGCTTGCTATCTGTGGTATATACTATCTTGCTTCGGTAAAAAGGCTCAGGAAGGCTGTCGAGCAGCTCATAGACAAAAACATACGTACAAGCGGCGAATACCAGCTTACAGATGCACTGTCCATCCTTATTGACGAAGGTGAAAAGCTTAGAACGGTTGAGGTCGAAACGTGGATTGACTGCGGTACACCCAGTGCCCTTGTTCAGGCAAATCGCATACTTCTAGAGGGAAACTCTCGGATAGTGCCTGTCGATGGCTCATTAATTAAACCGCCGTGCTGGATTGCTGATAATGTTATCATCGAAAACTCAATCATAGGTCCCTACGTATCTATCGACTCCGATGCAGTCGTCACAGACTCCATTCTTTCAGACTGCATCATTAACCGCAATGCTGAAGTTAGAGGAGTCGTGTTGAAAGAGAGTATAGTTGGTTTCGAGGGGGTTCTGAAACGAGAAGGTCTTTCAACCGACGTCGGTCCCTATTCCCGCCTCGAGAACCTCTAACGCCTCGCCCGCGATGTAGCAGGAACCTGAAACAACCAGAAGATCGCAGGGATTCATTACAGGAATAATCCTTAACAAACCATCCTTTACCGAGACCGTCTCGTGGCAGTTCGAGTGGTATCTTTTGCATGTCTTGAAAACATTCGAGCGAGACTCGGCACGGGCAAATCCTGCCTCGGTAACAAAGATATCGGAAAAGAAAGGCGCAAGGGCCTTTAGGATTTGTGATCTGTTCTTGTGCCTTGAAATACCAATTAATAGTATGCGTCTGGCGTGTTGGGAAAAGAGTTTTTTTAAGGTTTCAGCAAGGGTAGCCGCAGACTCGGCATTATGGCTCATATCCACGACTATCGTTGGATTTTTCTGGATAACCTCGATACGTGAACAAAGCTTAACGCTTGATAATCCCTCAACAATTGTCGATGCATCGATGTCAGGATACAGGACTTTCGCAGCGGTTATCGCGGTGGCTGCGTTCTCTATCTGATGAGCGCCCAACAGGGGCAGGCTGAAATCCGCCTCAAGGTTAGCACCATTGTAATGAGCTTTCAATCCATCCGGTGATTGTGATGTTAAATCCGCAGAAAAATCTAGCCCATACCGTATCAATGGTGAACCTGTTTCGTCTGCAATCGTTGATATTGTCTGCCGCACACGGGGACGCTGCGGTCCCACAACCGCTGGTTTTGCAGGTCTGAGAATACCGCACTTTTCCCGGGCTATCTTTGTAAGTGTAGACCCCAGGGTCTGCATATGGTCGTAACCGATTCGAGTAATGACCGAAAGTTCCGGGGCTGTTGCGTTGGTCGCGTCCAGTCTTCCCCCCAGACCGACTTCCAGTATATTTACCGTTGTCCGGCAGTCGAGGAAGTAGTAGAAAGCTATCGTCGTAATCGCCTCGAAGAAGGTTATCCGGGGTTCATGGGATAAGATGGCAGGCTTCAATTCATCAACTATCCCAGCAAACGTCCTGGCAGGTATATCGATTCCGGATACTCCTATCCTTTCTGTGTAGTCTATGAGATGGGGAGAGGTATAGAGGCCGACCTTATTTCCGTGAGCGGTGAGTATGCTCGACAGCATTGTCGCGGTCGAGCCCTTACCCTTTGTACCTGCGACGAGTACGACCCGTTTGAGTTTTTCGTGCCGGTTACCCAGTTTACGAAGGAAATTAAGATAGTTATCCAGCTTGAACTCGTAGTTGCGGTATATCCAGCGCTCAAAATCAATGAGGCTTGTTAGAAAATCGATGCTCTGTTTGTAATTCATCTGTCACCACAAGGACCATCAATCGCCAACAAACAGCTTTTGGTGAATGCCTGCTTACCGTTTTTTGGGATCATATAATCCAATGCGAAAGATTCAATTGCACGTTCAAGTCCAGCTTTTGTTTACTATATGGTTCATTCGATTGAATTAAACTCACCGTCAACCCGAGGTAATCGATATCCCTCCGGTTGTTATGTAGGGCAGAAGGCTTGACTCGACCTTGACGAGTTTCTTGGATATCCCCTTTATATTGGTAATGGCATCGAAGACGTTGCCTGCAATCATAGTATTGGTCACTGGATGAACTATCCTGCCGTTGCGAATGTAGAATCCGCCCTTGACCGTTCCTGAGAAAACTCCCGACACAGGATTCGTATTCCCGGAGAATCGTGTTACCAGAAGTCCTTCCTTTACAGATTTAATCAACTCACTCTTGGTGGCTTGTCCCGGGGAGATGACGATATTCGTAGGCGATATCGAAGGTGTTGAACGGTAAGAACCGCTTGCGTTGCCGGTCGTCTTCACTCCGTCCCTGGCTGCAGTATAGGAGTTATGAAGGTAGGTTTTGAGTCTGCCCTTATCAACTATCTTTAACTTCTTGTGAGGTTGACCCTCGCGGTCGAATGCAGAGGTTGCCAGACCGTCTCGCAGGATTCCGTCGTCGTATATAGACAACTTGCCCGAAGCTATCCTTTCACCTATCTTTCCGGCCAGTGCGCTCATGCCCTTTTGCACGTTCTGCGCATTTACTGCAGAGATGAGAGGATAAAGGAAAACGTCTCCTGCGGCATAAGGTGAAAGTATTACTTGTCCCTTAAAGCTTCTTGCAGGCTTTGCCCCAAGTGAGCGGACAACGTTTTCTGCAAGTCTTTTACCTGTCTTTTCAAACTCGACACCCGCGAGTCTTCTGGAACCGTCGGTCTGATAGTCGAAACAGGAGACCTCCTTGCGGTCCCTCGCCATCCCGAATATCATGGCATATATTGTTGTGCTTCGCTCTACAGCACCTACACCCAGTGAGTTGTAAACAGCCTTCTCGCCGGCGGATACCGATACCGTCCCGGAATCGATTGTTACCCTTTTATCGTAGTCCTTTGCAGCCCTTAGCATTAACTTGGCCAGACCTATCGTTTCCTTTAAGGGCAGGTTCTCCAGCCTTCGATCGAAAAGCCCTTTTAAAGGTGTAATCGCTGCAGGTTCGGGTATAATCAGGAATTTATCGGTAAGATTTGCCCTGGCGAGTTCGAGTGCTTTTTCGCATAGTTCACCAAAGGAGGCTTCGTTAAGATTATTGACCGACGCAAAACCTAGAGATTTACCCTTTATAACTCGCAGTCCCATCCCGAGTACCGGGGAGGATTTAACCGATTTAACGCGGTTGTTTTCGAGCCACACTTGCTGGGAGCGTGCCTTGATTGCAAATGCCTCGGCCTTATCTGCGCCTTGTGAACGAGCTTTGCTTGTTAGGGTTTCGAGTGTATCGATGAGATTCTTATCAGCCATGGTGACCTCCGATGATAGCCTTGCAGCGAAGATAGGCGCCTCCTGCGTCAACCTTTGCCATCTGGAACTTTCCGCAGTATCCGGATCCTAGGGCCCAGCGAAACTCATTGCTGATAGCATCAACAGAG
>Ga0180433_10010237_pt1 | contig 11323 bp, 24 predicted proteins | sample SS_ome_8_FD_132980 | JGI IMG/M metagenome (GOLD analysis project Ga0180433, IMG submission 132980) | Hypersaline lake sediment archaeal communities from the Salton Sea, California, USA - SS_1_D_1 metaG | ecosystem: Environmental > Aquatic > Non-marine Saline and Alkaline > Hypersaline >... | reverse complement strand
TCATCTCCCTACAAAAACACCACCGATAAATGATAGCACACCGCTAACTACCGCTATTATAATATTACGCCTTTTGTTTTTCTGTATTTTTTTATATTGAAAATATACCATGTTTGAATAATGATCTATCCCGGCTTCGAGGTTATTTATGCGTATATCATTATTTGATATAATATTTTTTTGTATTTTATATATCTTAGCGACTTTGATTAGTTTGTTTATTTCGCTTTGAGATAACTCACAGTTCAATATTTGAAAGTTCGTTACGAATATCATCAATACTATAATCTTTGTTATCATCTTTAACATCGTCAACCTTTCCTTTTAATTCTTTTACTGTTTTTTTTAACTGTGCATTTTTTTTCATTATTTTATTTATAGTTTTATCATGATTTTTCATTAACTGTTTATAATTTTTATCTTGATATAAAAATGAAACAAGAAAACCAATTATTAAACTAATAATAGCCGTTATAACGTAACTCATTTTTTACTACCGCCATACACTACGCCGGGTGATTTTTTTATGTTCTCAGCAAATTTCTGTACACCTTTTCCGATTATCGAAACACCCCACCCCCACTGAATGAGAGCAGTATCGTTTGCAGATATTTCTTTTCCGGTTGCTTTTATAAAAATCCATACTCCACAGCATATAAAAAAAAGAGCGAACGCAAGTAAACGCCCCATACTTAAATTACCGTTATCATCTTTAAAAAAGTTTTTCATATTTTACTCCGTTTGTCATCTCGATAATATTCATCCCTTACATCCATATGTAATCCCCAGTCATAAATTATTAGACCGCCCCAGTTTGGCATAATTGAATTAACATACTCGTACACAGTTTCATTATCAACGCCCTCGACATGAAAATCTACAGCCATTCCGAAAAGATGTTTTGATTTTTCAGAACCGCCAACCGATTTATTATGACTCCAACACCTACACTGGCAATGCATTGTTTTATCATAGGCTGATTTTTTTATTATGAATGGTTTGTTAAAATGTTTTCTGACACGCTCTTTAATTTCATTTAACGGTATGTTTTCGTTTTTGAAACCACAACCGCAGGGACATTCTGACTCCCATAAACTGAAATTTTCTGATACGTCACCCATTAATTATTATCCATAATATCTTTTTGAGGCCAAAAAACATGACCGAGTGGAATACCTGGAAGTACGTACCATATAGGCTTTATTATAATTTGCATTTGAATGTATGTAAAAATAGCAGAAAAAATAATTAGAGCAGACATACTTAAAACAAACGGTCTATATTTTTTACCGTACCATCCGAGATGACCCAGTAAAAAACCACATGCACAAAAAAACCCCCCGGTGTATGTATAAAAAAATCGTATCATTTTTGAAATGGTTGTTATTTTTTTATCATCTGATAAGTCAAAAACTGCGTCTATTATTATTATCGATGTTAAAATTATTATTGACGCTATTAACGCTCTTTTTATTGGTTTTGGTATTATCATGAAAAAACCTTGAACGCCGTTATTATTAAACCGATAGTTGATGTAATTGAAGCACCGAAAATTATTTTTAGCATTAGTCCCATTCCTTCAAGTCTTTCCATTTTGTCTTGAACGATATCGTATTTTTTATGTTGATCAAAATTATGTTGTAAATCTTTTATTGTGTTTTCAAGGCAAACTTCTGCTCGTGTTAGCCTTTCAGCATTTCTATCTGATTTTTCCTGATCCTTTACTCTTTCTGTTTTTAATTCTGATATTGATACTGAAAGCGTGTCCAGTTTTGATGATATTTCTGTAATCATTATTTCGAGTCTTTTAATTTCGGCTTCGCTCATTTTTTATCCGTGAAAACGTTATAAATAATTATACAATATTTTCATTAAAAAATCAAGGGTAAATTTTTTTTGCATTTATTTATTTTAATTACTGTCCAGTCGGCGTAATCATCTGTTACAACACGCCGGAAATATTTACAACCCATTCGATGATTACATGTAGTGCATTTTTTAAAATCATTGTATGTTTTTATTACTTTATTTGCTATTATATCCCATTTTCTAACTTGGTTTTTGATTAAAATCTGTGCGTATTTTGTAGTGTTTTCAAACTCTGGACAGTAGTTATCTAAAAATGAGATTGATCTTCCGCAGTAACTTTCTTTTTTACAGTTTTCACAGATCATTGTAATCCTTACTTTTTATAAAAAACCCCTCCGCAATCAATCAGCAAGGAGTGCGGAGGGGACAAAAATAATCAACGGAAATATATGAAAATCCATTATACTATGGTTTTTGTTTTTTTTCAATGTTCAAAAAACATTTCACAACGTTCACGACTGTACGAAGTGCTTGAATAACTTTTTGTACAAATCAGAGTTCTGATGCTCCTTGACATAGTTTACAAAAAAGTCACCACTATCAAGTAATTTATTCAAGCATTTTGGTGTAGCAATCTCTGATTGCGTAACCGCACAATCTTTGTTGTCGGAATGTAATCGACTGCTCCATCCCTTCATAACTCTATTGTTAAACATACGGTCTGTATTTTTTTTCCAAAATGGTTTATTTAGGTGTTCAGGTAATGACATACTTGCTACTTGTATCATTTTTTCAGATTTATCTATACCAAGTACGCAATATTCACCGCCTGTAAACAACTTATAAACATCACCTAAAAAAATGTCTTTAATTGGTCTCATTTAATCCTCCAGTCGATTATTTCACACAACGTTTGCGAATGTACGAAGTTGCTTTAGCAATTTGGGTGAAGATGGCTTTTAGCAATCGGAACCGTACATTCGATGTTGTGTGTAGTTGACCAATGTTCCTCAATATCTCTACAACATTCTTTTATCATTGATAATGTAAAAACATCTCTTCGTTTAGAATACAGATAAGCAAATGATAATAATGCTTTTGAAAGATTATGTTCTTCATTTGCTTTTGCCCACTTATAATGTTTTTCATATATTCCACTCATATAATTTCTCCATTGGTTAATTTCACACAACTATTTATTATCATCTTTTCTTTCCTGATAAATTTTTCCTAATTCTTCTTTAAAAATTATTATCTCATCCATGTTAAAATTAAACTTTTCTTTTAACTCTTTTACTTTTTCCGATCTCATTTGAAATGTGTTTTTTATTTTTTTCATAGTAACTCCTTGTGATTATATTGTCGGTAATTTGAGGGATTAGTTAAGTAAAAATTTACTTTGTAATTTTTTTATATCATTTTCAAAACTATTTAATTTTCTTTTTAATATTTCATAAATAGGATATTCAATATCAGCGATTGGAATATATACTTTTAATTTTCCTTTACGTCCATATCTATGAGATCGCCTTACTGCTTGATAAAATGACTCAAACGAAAAATCATATCCACTGTATAAATGACTTTCTGCTTCTTGAATATTTACACCGAATCCGAGTACTTTTGGTTTTGATATTAGATACTGTATATTTCCTTTTTTAAATTGATTTATAATTTCAACACGTTTTTCTATCGGTGTTTTGCCATCAATAACAACACTATCTTTTAAATGCTTTTTATATAAATCTTGCTCATTATTTCTTATTGTCCATATTATAGAATTTTGATTTTTTATTCTTTCAATACCTTCTTTAAATCTTGGCTCTTCTGGATTACATCTTAAATGGCTGGCTACTTTTGAAAATTCAGAAAGTGATATTGATGTTTGTATTAAATAGTCATTATCAATATATCGTTCTTTCGTTTTTGTATGTACTTCTATATATTCAGGCTCTTCTTTTAATTTACCACCGCTCTCAAATCCCATCATTTCAGGATCATTTACGTATATAGCCCATGATGACAGATTATTATAAAATGCATTTTCTGCATGTCCTTTCATTATCCACCGTGTCCCGTCTTTTCTGAAATACCTTGAGTAATACTCTTTTAAAGTCATGGCTTGATTTAAAAAAACTGCATGACTTGCATATTCTGATTGATCATTCGGTGACGGGGTAGCACTACACGCAATCCTATAATCACAATTACTTTGTAAGTCTTGTAAATACTTTCTTATTTTTCCATCACCATTTTTTAATATTGAAGATTCATCAAGGCATATCCCCGTAACGCCTGACATGTCAATATTTCTCATTGATTCATAATTTATTATTCCTATTCCTGATTCCCATTTTTCATTATTTCGTAAGTTTGTTATTTTTTTTGTTATGTTAAATTTCTCATTATCATTATAAAATTCTTGCATTACTGCAAGTGGACACAATAATAAAACTTTTCCTATTTCAGATACAGAATTACACCATTCTAACTGGATAGATGTTTTCCCGAGTCCGCAGTCTAAAAAAGCAGCATAATTTCTTTTCTTTAATGCCGTATTTATTATGTAATTTTGATAATCAAACTGATATTTTTTAAAATCAGAATTTAATGATTCTATTTTTTTTTTACTAAAAATTGAATTATAAGAGATTTCATCTGTTAAAATATTATTACCAACTATCTTATATTTTGGTAGTTTTTTACTTTTAATAAATAAATTATAATTTTCTCTATTAAAGTTTTTTATTGGTATTATTATTTCTTTCATATTATAAATCCATCATTGATAATTGATCGTTCATTGTTTTTCTTAATTTTATAGCATTTTTTAAATTTCTTTCAGATTCATTAAAATACGATTCTTTCAATTCAACACCTACGAATTTTCTTTTATTTAATAAAGAAATATATCCCTCTGATCCGATTCCCATAAATGGCGAAAATACTATTTCACCGGGATTACTCCATAATTTAACACACCTTTCTATTAGGTCTAACTGTAATGGGCAAACATGACGTTCATCTTTATCATCTTTTGCAGCCCTTGTGTTTAGTGTTTGTGTTTCTCTTATATTAAACCATACAGGATATGGCAGTTTAAAGCAATCATCAACACTTGACCATATACCATTTGCCCATTCTATCCAATCGTCATTTGTAACGTCTGATCGCTCTTTTGCTCCATGCTCGTTTATTTGTATTTCGTTTGTGCATGGTACTTCACTTTTTCCTGGTTTTTTAAATATCATCAAATAATCAAGCAGTGCAGGACGTGAAATAGAACTGTCTTTTATAAATTGTGAAAATTGTAATGCTTGTGCTTTTGTTCGTATACTTTGCGCTTGTGGATTTTTAAAAATTGATACCTCTCCATAGTACCAAAAACCAGCATTTTCAAATATGCGTATCATCTCTCCGCGCATATCCCATATACCACGCTTTCCATGGTTTTCAAGCGATCTGCTCGGGTTTTGAACATGAACGCAAACATTACGACCATCTTTTATTAAAGGAAAAATTGCATTAGCAAAAAATCTAAAATGAAGATTAAATTCATCATCTGACTCTTTACTATTTCCCATATCGTGAAAATTATTAGTATATGCATAAAGTGAACTAAAAGGCGGACTAAAAACAGAAAGATCTGCCTTAAATCCAATCTTTTTTAATTCATACATTTTCTTTATACAGTCACCTATATATATTTCATATTCATTATTTTTCATTCTCATTTCTCCTTATACCACCTACACGGCTTATGATCTTTTAAAAATAAAATATTTAATTTACAGAAATTTATTTCATTATCATAATGAACGCAATATTTACAACTTCTAAAAAACGAAATTATAAAATTAATTATTTTTTTTAACATTTGTTTTCCCTTTAAAAAATACTTACTGCCCAGCGGTTCCCCATGAACTCCACCGGCGCAGCAAGTATCAGTAAATCCCGATATATTCCATATCAACGGTTGCACAATCGAACTCATAATCTTTATTTAATTTTTCTAAATCGTCCATACACTCAAAATCTTTTGAATAAATTAATTCATTAAATAAATAATTTAATCTGTAAAAATGTTCAATGTTTACATACTCTTTCATTTTTAATCCTGAATTATAGATGTAGTCCCTGATTTTTTATTAAACCATAGACCTAAATCAGTCAAACATTCTCGCCACGTTTTTTTACAACATGGTTCTATTTTTCCATATAAAAACTCTGCTTTGGTATGAAGTTTCACTAACCGTGAAAAATCTTTTAATTTTTTTGTGTTAGTTTTCATGTTATTCCTTTTTTAAAAAAAACCACGCCGGAATTACCCGACGTGGCATTTAATTTATTGGAGGCAAATTAAATCATGTCTCCTGCCGATATAACCATACACATTGAATAACTACCGTGAGGATATACGCTTTCCTCTCCCTTATATTCTGAAAGTTTTTTTATTACTCTTAGTTTCTTGACACCGTAACAATCTTTTATTGTTATTGTTTTGGCTGTTCTTGAAATTACAGTCAACTCATAGAATAGTTCACTATCGCCTATAAAGTTGTTTTTGTATTTTTTATTGATCTCAAATTTTTTCATGGTTGCCTCCAAGCAAGTTAATTTATACATATATTATACACTATTTTTTGTATTTTGTCAAGTCTTTTTTAAAAAAAAGTTAAAAAAAGATTATTTTTTTAATTGTTCAAATATCCATTTATTACTAATTTTTTCATTAAATAAAGGTTGATCCATTTTTTTATAAATATCCCAGAATATTTTTTGAGTTGGAAAACCGCCGGAGCGAAGTTTTTCAATATATACCATCGGTTTTTTTACTCGTTTATACTCAATATCCGGGGCGTTACGTGCTGTTTTTATATAGTTTTCGTCTATCTCTTTTATATAACCGCCTGCGTTTAATGATTCAGCGCATTTTTTAGCGGTTAAATAATAATCTGATAATAATTTTTTATTTCTGTCAACGAATATAAAAATATCATCCCGTATGTTTTCGTTATCGTCTTTTACTGATTTTTCAATTAGTTCAATTAGTTCAGCACATTTTTTTTTATTTATTTTCATTTGTTATTCCTCTGGATATTCTATCCAATCTTCAGATATAACTTCGTCATCTAAGAGTAATTCAATTTTTATTACTTTGATATGATTAGATCCAATACATGTCTCATTAATGTAAATACTTAGTTTTTGTTTCAAAAGATTGATTATTTCTTGTTCATTCATTTTATTTTCCTTTAGTTTCATTTGTTATCCTTCCATTGCCATTTTCCGTTTGTTTGGTTGTATTCTGCATAACCATAATTTATCGCTTCTTTTTTCCAATCATCATTATTTAAGTTTGTGGTGACTATTGAAAACAAAATACTACCAATAAAGAAGCCTATTACAAATCCAATCCATATAAAACTTTTTTCTTTTTTATTCATTTTTTGTCCTTTAGTTTTATATTTTCAAATATAACGCCAATTATTCCGTCAATTTCTGAACTACAGAGAGTAAAATCAAACTCATCTATAAAAAAATTGAATATTTCTTGATAATCGATATCAATATCTTTTAATTTTGGTATTTGTGTTTTATATTGTATTTTGCACATCTTGCATCCAATATTAAATTCATGTTTTCGCTTATATTTCCAATAATTTCAGACTCATGCGTAATTTCATATACATGGAAAGAATCACAAATAAACATTCCTTTTTTAAATGCTACTTTGCTAATAGCATTAGACTCTTCGTTTAATCTTACTTTTAATATATCGCCTTCATAAATCTCTTTTCCGTTTTTGTCTTTTAATCCTGTGTATTGCTCAGGGTTTTTTTTAAATCTAACACGATCTAATGAACCATCAAAACAAAAACATTCGGCATAAATAGTATCTTGCCAATTATAAATATATTTGTCATTATCATAATCATACATTCTAAATTTAATTTCTCTCATTTTATTTTCCTTTTTCAAAATGGATCACTTTCCGAAGCGTCCCATTTTTTATTTTCAAAAAAGATCACCCGCATTCCGTTTGATCTTCTTATTACCTTAATGTCTTTTGTTCTGTCTATCTCTTCATTAAAACGACGTTTTCCAAGTTCACGGTGACCTGCTTCATTTTTACACCATTCTACATACTCATCATATAAATCCTTTCTGCTTATGTCTGCATACTTTTTATGAGTAAAATAATTATCATTTAAAAATCCCATTACCGTATTGCTTTTATTTTTCCATTCGTCTTTAGATTCATTTATCCATTCAGGAATAGTAAAATTAGAATTATTTTTTATAAATGTTTTCCAACTTTTTACAGCGAGGGCAAGTATTGCCGGGCGTTCATCGTATTGTTTCCCTTTTTCTTTTCCTGATTCAGCACCTTTTTTTTCTTTTCCCCTTATTTTATATCGTAATAGTCTATCAGGTTTTTCAATTTTATTTTTAAATGGGATATAAATTATACGCCGTGCAATTCCTATCATGCCTTTTGTTATAAAATCAAAATTACTTACAAAAAACATAGCAATAGATATTCCTACATCCTTTATTTCCTGTTTGTTTTTTTGCTCTACTGTTATATTTTTTTCACCGGCAAACGCTTTTATAAAACTTTCCGGGAGTATAGCGTCTGTTTTCATATCAGGCTCGACATAAACTTTACTACCCCAAAAAGAAGATGAAGCAAAACGATTATTACCAGTCATTTCATCGATAGGACGCTCAACAAAAAATTCACGCCCTATTATATCTTTTAATATTTCGATAAAAAAACTTTTCCCCGTTCCCTCTCCACCATATAATCCGAAAAAATACTCAGTCGGTTTTATGGGACTTAGTGCATAGGCTATAATTTGACAGAAAAATTCATACGTTTTTTGTGTTTCATCTTTTGATAATTTTAAATCATTCGGTATAAAACTATCAATAATATACTTGAATACTGGCGTTTCATTTATATCTATATTTTCAAGATGTTTTTCATTAAATTCAAACTCACAGCAATGAACAGGATATTTTTTTCTAAAAAAATGTTCATTATTTTCCTGTCTTGAAAACCACTCATGATATTTATTTTTACGCTCTAAAAATAACGCACCGTTTTTTAAATGTATATACGGTGATAATGCTGATTTTTTAAATGGATTACCGTATATTTCTCCTGCCGAATGTCTGCTTATATATTCCAATGATTTATTTATTATTAAATTTGGATTTTCACCGTCTGCCCTTAAGTAATCTACAATAGATATTTTATCTTTCCCCCTCGGAGTAAGCATCCACGTTTGAAAATTAGATTGTATATTGCTTTTGTTTTCCTGAACCCAGTAATGTTCATCTTCCTGGTATCTCCAAAAAACATCATCAATATGATCTAAACACTCATGCCCATAAAACTCATGTAAAAACATTATGTATAGTTCATACGGATCATTTAAAGAAGAGTATGTATCTTTATTTTTTGTAAATCTTTCAATAATTGATAAATGATCTTTACAATTGTCGAATGATATTTCTGTAATAGGAATAGAATGTGCAATGCGTTTTTTTATCTTTTTGGCTGATTTTTCATCTGTCCATATAATAACATTTTCAATATTTATTAAACTTTTCCAATTTGAATATTCTACTGTTTTACTGTCACCGCCTGCCCATGTTGTTAATTCCCATCCTTTTATTTTTATTTTTGTCTGCTCTTCATTATTGACTATTATAATATTTTTTGTTTCATTTTTTGTATTTAAAATATTATACAACTCAATTTTAGATATGTTTTTCGGTATTTTATTTATCCATCCATCACGGCAAAAATAAAAAGGTAGAAATATATTATCATTTTCATACTTTACTACAAAAAATAATATCTCATTATCTCTGTTTCTGTATGTATATGCTTTTTTTGCATTTCCGTATTTATTTTTATATGGCGGACTTATTGCTTCTCTTTGCCCTTGCTGAAAAGTTTCTTGACTCAGCGGGACAATAGCATTCGGCTGATTTGCCATTCATTACCCCGTTATTTTAATTTCGTTTTTTATTTTCTTTTTTTTTGGTTTTCCTGACTCTATATCTTTCCAAAGTATTCGATTGCAAAGATCTTCATACGAAACACAAAGATCAATAGCTTTCTTTTTTAACTCTGAAATTAAATCCTCATCAAGCCTTATCCCGGTTGGTTTTCTCATTATTTGCCCTCCTTTTTGTAATGTTTTTTTATCATTTTTTAAAATGAGATGTAAATTTTAGCATATATATATATAAATGTCAACCCCCTAAAATAAAAAAAAATGTTAAAAAATACATTGTTTTTGTCATTTTTACACTGTTTTTATCATTCGACTATGATAGTAGAAACCCTTAAAAAGTGATAAAAATGACTAAAATGACTATACTTTACAACTTATCATTTCTCTAAGACTTTCATTTACATATTTATATATATATGTAAATCAATTTGTTTTATATATAAGAAGTTGAAAAAACACGTCATAACAGTCATTTTTGTCACTTCTACTATTATAGCGGAGTGATAAAAACTAAAATTTTAGTGATAAAAATGATAAAAACTTTATAAAAATTTGACAAAACAGGCAAAACAAACTATAATTACTGTATGGATTTCAAAATAACCGCTGATTTTAAAGAATTTGACAAATTTGTAAACTTCACTCGTAAAAAAGCAATAGGAATTATGAAAAGAGCAATGCGGGATACTCTAAACACTCAGGCATTTTCAAGCCTACGATTAGCAAAAAAAGTCACAATCGATAAAGCAATGCCCAATAGCCGGACACGAATAAATAAAAATGTTCTAAAGGTTGAAAAAGCAACACGTAAAGCGCCTTTTTCAATATTCGGTGCAAGCAATAAAACATCATCATTACAGCCTTACGATGCACATGAAAAAATAGAAAAGGGTGAAAAAGAAAAAAATAAATATATTCCAACTGTTGACGGAAGCCGGAAAGGTAGTATAAGAAATAAGATACCACAAAAGAAAAGATTATCAAGTTTACGAAAGAGGATACCGGTAAGAAATAAAAGGACATTACGATCATTGTCTCTCATGCAACGTAAGAGACCATTTGAGATACAAAGAAAGTTTTCTAAATTAAGCCCGGGAATATATGAGTTTGGTGAAAAAATAGGGCGGGGTGTTGCTAAATTACCACGATATGAAATTATAAAACTGAGAACTAATGTAGGTGGATATACAAAACCAAAACAATACAAGTGGATGGATCGTGCAGTAAAGGGATCATCAAACGCAACACTTACAAGCAGAATGTTTAAAAATAATATAGATCGTCAACTCGGCTTTGCAATGAGAAAAAAATTCAGGCGATAAGAACAACGCACAAGCACCATACGCTCATTTCTTTTTTATATATACGAAATTTTGTTTTAATCTAAAACTACGCTTAAAACGGCTCTGTGTGGCTCTCAGAGGGTAAAAAGGTACTGTGACGGCATATTGAAAAAGCACGTGCCCTCCACTCGAGAC
>Ga0180433_10010236_pt1 | contig 11324 bp, 13 predicted proteins | sample SS_ome_8_FD_132980 | JGI IMG/M metagenome (GOLD analysis project Ga0180433, IMG submission 132980) | Hypersaline lake sediment archaeal communities from the Salton Sea, California, USA - SS_1_D_1 metaG | ecosystem: Environmental > Aquatic > Non-marine Saline and Alkaline > Hypersaline >... | reverse complement strand
CTCTTGAGGGAAATGCATTGTTTGCTAGTGTTCATTTGAAGGATTTTGGTCAGTAATATCCATTTTCCATTTTTTTATTTCTTTTCATATATAGCAAAATACATGTATTTCTTTTGTATCTCTTTGATAAGGTTAAGGTTGTTTTTCCTCATCAGATCTTTTATCTTTGTTATTTGTATGCCATGAGTTGGTTTTGTTGGTTCTCTTATGATGAATCGACCTTTTGGTTTGAGTTTTTCTGTTAGGTTTTGTATAAGGTCCTTGTGTCTTTGTTCTGGTATATCATGGATGACATAGGTCATTGTTATGATATCAATGGTTTCGTTATTTATTGGTGCTTGTGTGATGTCCTTGTTGATAAAAATGATGTTTGTTTTGTGTTTGAATCGTTGTTGTGCCTTTGTTATCCATCTTTTTGAGGTGTCAAGTAGGATGAGTGTTCCTTTTGATGTTAATTTGTTATGGATGGGTTTTGAGCTTGCACCACCTCCGCATCCAAAGTCCATGATGGTCTCATCTCCCTGTATATCCATGTATTTGACATAGGTTTTGTATCGTGGTTGGGTAAGATGGTAGCAGATGATGTGTTCGAGATATCGTTCTATTATGGTTGGTTGTGTGAAGCTCATTTGTTCTCCATCCTCTTAATGATGTTCTAATGATATGATTGTATGAATTTTCTTTGTTCAGGGTCTGTTCACTTCTTCTTTTTTTAGTGTTGAATTAACCAGTTGCCGATATTGTCAAGGACTCGTTGATCAAGGCTGTGTTCTTTTAGGCTTTGTAGCTGTGATTTTGGTGTTACCGCCCCATTGTTATATCGGAGCATATGGTTGAGATCAGGTAGTGATGTAAAGGTGACATCTTTGTTACCTGAATTCTTGATTGTCTCTGCCATGTATTGTACATCAGCTGCGGGTACCTGGTAGTCCTTTTCTCCGGCTATAAGAAGTACTGGACAGCGTATCTGTTTTGCTTGTTCTTCGAAGTTATGTTGGTAGCTTTCCATGAACCATTCTGGCTGTAGCTGTTTTCTCATCATGTTCTTCACGGTCCTTGCTGGCAGGATGGAAATGGTCTTACTTGCCTTTTTCATTTCTCCTTTGAGTATTTCCGCATCGATGTCTTCCCAGGCCTTGTGTTTTCTCATCATGGAAAAAAGTGCTGTGAACACCTGGTTGAATTGTTGTATCCGTTTGTTGTCCTTGTTCAAGGAGCTGATATAGGTGAGTTGCTGTGTCACTGCCTTATCAAGTGGTGTGACTGAAGATGCAAGGACTATGAATCCTTTAATATTTGGATCTTTACTGGTGAGAAGGGTGCCCAGGTAGCCTCCTTCGCTATGGCCAAGTACGTAGAGTTCTTTGGTGTTGACTTGTTCCAGTGAGCGTATCATGTTTATAGCATTCTGTGCATCTTTGAGGAGTTGGTTGAACCCGCTTGCTCTCATAGCCTTGTTGGTGGTCCTTTTATCGAACCGGTAACTGGCATATCCTTGTTCTGCGAGGTAGTGTGCAAGGGTCTTGAAATTGTCACTTGTGATCTTTCTTATAATCCCTTTTGCGTTCTCATCACGGTCCACAGGCCCTGAACCTGGTAGTAAGAGGAAGACTGAGGGGTTCTTTGTATTCTTTGGGAGGGTGAGTGTTCCTTTCAGGAGAAGATCATTGCTTGTGAAATCCATTGGTGTTTCGATATGGTTTTTTACCATTAGCATGTCACCTCTGTGGTTGGTAAGCATCTGAGATGTTGTTTTAGTTTTTGGTATTCCCTGCGGTTATTGTCCTTTGTTATTTGTTTTTCTGCAAAGAGACAGAGACCTTCCTGGCAACTGATGATATATCCATGTTTTTCAAGTGTTTCAACAAGGATTGTGATCTCTTTGAGGTAGGGTATGTTGAGCCTATGTTGGTCTGTGCAAAGGTAGAAGGTAGCATCAAGAAAGTATTCAGGTTGATTATGATTTGTTATTGTTGCGCGTAGGCCAAGCAGATAGGTCTTTTTGTTCTCTAGTCTGAGGTATGCCTCGTTGTGTTCTGAGTCATATGCTTTTTCTGTGAGGGTTTCTATTATTTTTTCGTTCATGGTTTTTTGTCACCATTGTATTCTATGTCAGGGGTTTGTTTTATAGTCATGTCAATGGTCGTGTTGATGGACTGGACAGGTATACTCTGTTTTTTGTCCAGTATCATCATCTCGTCATGAATAAAAGGGACAGGAAAAATGGTTTTTCTTCGAGAAAAAAAATGTTTTATAATTGTATGTGGTCTTTGATGTAATCATCTCTCCAAGTGTCAAACATCATGAGATCATAGAATATATTACTGTAGACCTGACTGAACCAGTTGGTGTTCTCAAGGTCCTGGTGGAGTGTTTTGATCTGTTTCATGGTCTTGGTCCAGACGTTAAGTATCAATAAAGTGGGGTTGCTGCTGCTTTTACTGATGCTGAGTATCGTTGGATGATAATTTGATTGTAGATCTCGTATGATATCATCTTTCTTTGCGATGTCATTGACCATGAGATGGAAGAAGCTTATGATATCGGTGGATGCGGTTGGTACCCAATGTATCCCATATCCGATGAGCTCATTGGTTTCTAGATAATTGAGTCTTCGTTGGACCGTTTTACTTGAGATACCTAGTTCTTCTGCTAGTTCTGTGTTGAGTTTCCTTGAGTTTTTTGAGAGTGCATGGATGAGTCGATAGTCAAGATTGGAAAGAGATCGATCCTCGGTCTTTTTCACTGGCATGGGTGATGGGATAAGAAGGATCTCAGTGTTTGATAGATCTGTTTGTTCTTGGATCGTGTTTGTAAATGTTTCAAGATCTGAGATGTCTTTTAGGACTGCATGGATATAGACATAGTTACCCGCTGCTATCACTATCTTGTAGACAGATGGATGTTTTCCTATTTGTTGCATGTTCTTCTGTAATGATGATGCCTGAGATCTTCCATTGAGAGTAACGATGAATCCAGGGAGTGCTTTGAAGCTAAGGCCAGTGGAGAATCGTTGTATGATGCCGATGTCGATGAGATCCTGCATCCTTTTGTGTACCGCGGAGGGAGAAAGTGAAAGTTGTTCTGCTAGTGATCGTAATGGCATCCTTGAGTTCTTTGAAAGAAGAAGGGATAAAGAGATATCTATTTGATCCATTTGGACTGATATTTCAGTATCATTACAAAAATATTTAGATTGTATCTCATGGGGGTATTCTGTATGTGCTTTGTAATAGTAACTGGCATAATGTTAATGATATGATACATGATGTTGTATCCTTTTGGTCGTTCTTCTTTTTATTTATCTGGTGTTTGGTACAGATCAGGTGATCCATATCTTTTTGATCTTTTTTTCCAGCTCATGTTCGCAAATATGTTATAAAGTATCTTTGGAAAAATTGGTTTTGAAAGGATCTTTTCAGCTTTTTTTGAAAGGGTCTTGGTCTGACCTAGGCTTTCAATAGTAAGATCTAATGCAGTGATGAGTCTTTTTGATCTGTGTTTGATCTGTTCAATAGGTTTTCCACCGATCACGCCTCCAGCCCCTATTGTCAATCCTCCGATAAAGTTAGCCTGATATTCCTTGCTGAAATCTTTGATCATGTCCACGGCGAGCTGTGATTGATGTGGTTCGGGAAATCCAGAGTTTACGATTGTAAATATCTTTTGATCTGTTCTTTTAGTCTTTTGTTCACTTAGTTTTTCTAAGACCTGTATCAATGGTCCGGGGATGCTATCTACATAGAGTGGGAAGATGATACCGATGATGTCTGAGTGTTCTATTTTGTTGATCAATTCCTCCATATCTTGTTCTTTTATGACTACTTGATGGGAAAAAAATAGGTGAATGTTCCATCCTTTCTGTTTTAATCCTTTTTGAAGGTATTCAGCAAGTGAATATGATGTTGATTTCTTTAGTCGAGGGCTTCCTATGATCATGAGAAGTGTTTGCGACATTGGTTAGACTCCCCGCATATGGTTTTTTAATGTTTTCAAAAGTTGTTCTTTGATGTTATCGTCATGTTCAGTGATGATAGCCTGTGAGGTTCTTTGTGGGGTAAAATTAAGGGCATTTCTTTCTAGTAGTCTTTTGAATAATCTTTCTTTTTGATCATCTGGCTCTTTGAGAAGACCGATGCTTATGAGATCTGGATAGGTCTTGTAGCGTTTGGTATGATGGGTCTCTTCATGGTATTTTCGAAAAAAAGGTAGAATAAGAGGTATTAGTCGGTCCATTGCATATTTCAATTGGCTATTGTATCCACCAAAACGTATTCGCGAGATCAATATCACAGCATCAGCATTTATGAACTCATGAGCAACGGTATTTCCATCATCTTTTAGGATACAGGAACCTGGTGTTCTTGTCCAGCAGTGAAAACAACCCTTACATGGTTGTATCTTTAGTTTTGATACATCAAGAGTTTTTATGGTACAATTTTTTGTTTCGATTATGGTTCTGATGTCTTGGATGATCTTAGATAAAAAGGGATCGGAATCCGTATCACTATGACATAATGTGATGTTTTTTCCCATGACAAAAGCAATCCTATTTTTCCTAATATAATTTGTTCAATCAACCAAGTATAATTCCATCATTTGTAGTATCCTTGAACTGATTTTTATATGATTACTTATGTTGTTGAAAGAATATATTGTCTTGATCATTTCTTCAATAATGAACCCATGTCTATCTTTAGGTCATCGAGACGATGTTCGATAAAATCTATTGCTTCCTGTACACCTTTATTATATAATACTATTCCAACGGTCTGTAAAAAATGGTCCAGTATATTTCCTGCTGCTATGATACCTATCTCTTCATTTCGTTCATTATGATAAAAATCGATGATTTCTTGAATGTGCTCTGTTCTCTGTTCATCGGTGAGTAGGTCCCAGCTTCGTTTGACCTTTGTCATAGTGCCACTAATAGATATAATCGTATTAAAGATTGTTAGTGATCTTTTTTATCCGTAGTTCATCTTCTGCGATGACGGATATCTCAAAATGATCACCTGCTTGAAAATTATATGTCCTACATATCTCTACAGGGATGGTGAGTGTTTTACTTCCTTTACTGTTACGTAGTTGATGTATCACTGGTCTTTGTTTCCTCTGCTTCATAGTGGTCTGATGGTTATATTGTGTTATAAAAATTGTAATGGAGATTGATGAAAGTATTTCATTGAGTGCTCTCTTTTTTATTGCCAGTATTTTTTAGGGTTCATCTCTGAGTAGCCAAGATGATAGAAACCAAGATGGAGTGCATTGAAGGTGAGTCTTAATAGCTCATCATTGGATTCGATGGTCTGAGCGAGACTGTAGAACTCATTTAGATCGATATATTGCATCTTTAACTCTAATATTTCGTCTAGATGTTCTTTTATCTTGGAAAGATGATTGTGAAGTCTTGTTTTATCTTCTTTTGTCATAAGATCTATTAGCTCATAGGGAAATCCGCATAATTCCCAGGTGGCATCTCTTGATCCGAGTTTTTTATTGTTTTTGAGGCCGTCTTTTCGCATGAGGTCGTTAAACACTGGCCCTACAATGATATAGTCCTTATGCCATTGATCGAGTTCGTCTTTTATTGTTTGAATGATGGAATCTCTGTAGTATTTTGTGCTTATTGTATATTTGTAATGTGAGGTTTTTTTCCCAGTTCGCTCAACCCAACCCATTTCAACGAGTTTTTTGAGTATCTTATCTACTCGATCTGGTCCGATTTTACTTTGTTTTATGGAAGGGGCAACACAGATCCCAGCAGCATTTGTTCCCTCTATCGATTCATTGATCAATTTCTTATAATGAGTATTTTTATAGAGCTGTTTCTCTATTGTCTTATCTATTGCATGATTCTTGTTGAGAATATAGAGGATATGTTTTTGTTGTAATGGTGTTGGTTGTCCATATCTTCCACCATATATCTCTAGGATGGTAAGGATCGATCGATGGTGTGGGTCTTTTAACAGGTCTATATTGGTCTTTCCTCTCTTTGCCATACCCTTCTCTCCCTCTGTTCTATTTTTTATTGGTATGGAATGTGGATTACGTATGATAATAAATAATGTTTTTATGAGTTTTGATGAATATCATAATGATGGTAGTTCAGAATATTCAAATGGTTCAAGGACCCCTGGTACGTTTCTCTCAAGTGTTCTACTTGTCACTCTTTTTGAGATGGTATATGCTTCCATCTTTTCTTCTGGATATGGTTGTAGCATCATCATTATCTCTTCGTCAGTGAGGTCATGGTCCAGCCAATGCATTTCTATTTCTTTTGGAAGTATCACTGGCATTCGTTTCTTTTTATTATGGACCTTTGCCATTAACTGGTTTGCATCACAGGTGATAACACTGAATGTTAGAAGCTCTTCATTTGTCTCAGGGTTCTTCCATGCTTCCCAGATCCCTGCGATACTGAACAGCTCATGGTCTTTCAGATGGATATAATACGGATAGTTCTTGCCATTATAATATCTCCATTCAAAGAAGCCGTCAGATGGTATGATACATCGGTGTTTTCTTATTGCATGACGAAAACTTGGTTTTTCAAAAAGTGTCTCTGAACGTGCATTGATGGTTTGGCTTCGTATCTTCTCTGCATCTTCAGATGTTTTCACCCAGAACGGTATCAATCCCCAGTTCATGATATGGAAATGAGAATGGTCCATATCTGGGAGGACTGGATATTCTGGATAGTTGAACGCACCAACATAATATGAGGGTGATACCTCCCAGTGTGAAGGAAAACGTGCAGCATATCGCACCTGGATGGAATCTGGTTCTAGCAAGGTGAGACTATAACACATTGTCCTTCATCTCCTTATCAATACTTATCAATATCTTAGATTTTAATGTTTTTTATCAGATTGATGAATGTATGAAAGAAATGATATGATCTTATTAACTGTGATGCAAATGGAATCCATATCAATTTGAAAAAAAATACTTGCTACGTCATTTAGAGATTAATAGATTGAAGTAAAGCAAAGACATGGAAAGTATAATGGCCATTATACTAATGATGATTATTGAATGTAAAGAAATAGATGAGATCATGCCGTTGATCGTTGAGGACAATATCAGAATGTTTCTCTCAGAAAGAGTTGGTCTGAATGAACATATCGTTCAAGAAAAGGATTATGAAATAGATGGTTGTTTATTGAAATTCAAAAATCCTGAGATCGCGTTAGAGGTAAAATGGGGTAAACATATCGATTTTACCCGCGTCCAAGAAAATCTATCAAGGGTTTCAGCGAAAAGAAAAATACTTTTCGCCCCAGACAAAAAGAAGATCAGCACAACGTTACCAGATATTGAAGTGGTCGATATCTCTGATTTTCTATGATACTGGCATATAATCATTAGGGATCTGATAGTAAAGCTACGTCAACTGATCCAATTTATTAATCACATCATGATCTAGATGTTATACACAATTAAAAAAAGAGAAAGGGAAGAGTGATCTAGATATACCCACCTATTTTTAGACTTGGATCTCCAAGGAGTGCAAAGCCTTCGGTTGTGTGTAGATGCCATCGTTCATAGGGTATCTTGTATGTGTCTAGATAGGTGCTTATGGCATAGTTCCAGCATTCTCCAAGATATTGGTATTGTTCTACTCCATATCCTTTAAGGAGCTGGAGTTGTATGAAACCATATCCTGATTCAACACAGTCTGGTTCGTTGATACCATCGCCGTTGAGATCTCCATATTCTCCTGGTGATGCAACGGGGAAGCAGGTGTATCCGAATGTTGCGATGCCGCCGCCTCCGACCTTTCGTGCGAACATCCAGCCGAGTCCTTCTGGTGTTAGTCTATATCCATAGATCCATGGTCTGTTGAATATGCTGACATTGAACATTGCAGTATGACATCCTCCAAGGATGAGTATGGGGTATTGGTCATTGAAGAACCATGGGACATCTGTTATGTAGAGTCCATCCATCCATTCATCGAATCCATCTGGAGTATGTGTTCCCCATTTCACTGGGCTTCCATGTCCGTGCATATGCATGAACATTGCTCCATCTCCCAGTGCTGCTTTCATGTTCTCTGGTGTGATATCCATCTCTGACGCATACACCTTAGCAACAGTGAAATCAGTAAGATATTCAAGGGATTTATCACAGACGATCTCTCCTTCGATTCCTGGTTCTTCGAAGTTATCTCCTCCGACGAGGACTATCTTTTTCTCTGTTTGCATGTTCTCATATTCAATGGTCTTTTTGATGATGATGTCCAGTTCCCACATGTTTCTCACGGGCCATCGTCCAAGTAATACCTCTGGGTAGAGGTCAATATCATCCTTGAAGAATCCGACCTCGGGCCATTCACTGAAGACATCATTAGCATCATTGTCCCATGTTGAGAAGGAGTTATCTGCATTGTAGAGGTCTGCAAAATAAAGATCGCTCATGAATTGGGTCTCATCCTCCCAGAACACATGGACATAGCGAACGGGCACATACCATGATTCGGTGATACCTGCTTTTCTTCCACCGACAAGTAGCACATATTTTATGTTCCATGTATCATAAGCATTTTTTATGAAATATTTGACCTTTTCAGCTTCATCCCTTCCCTCAACAGGGAAATGGCTTCCATCATAGATATCTTCGAGAGTGGCTAGTATCGTTGTTATTCCTTTTGATTCCTTATGAGTGACGAATGGTTGTAGTTTCTCCTCGAATTCTACTGGTGCGATGATCAGTAATGTTTCCTCTATTGTTTGCTGTTGAGGTGTTTGTTGGTCATTTGTTTGTATATTTATTGTAAAATCATTGGAGTAATAGATGGTGTTCTCAAGAACTCTTACAGGGTAACAGATGATGGTAAGTATCACTGATGGTGTATTCTTATAAAGTCCTCGGCTTATTGAGTAATCGTACCATTTCTCTGGGAAAAGGTGTGTTTCTGAAATTTTTTTGGTATCGGCGTCATCTGTTGGTTTTAGATGTATCCCCGGTGGGCTCACGGTTGGTGCTATCGGTAATGATCTTGTGAGATCGATCTGTAAGATTTTCTGAGATGGTATGATGGTTACGTCTTGTATGATGGTGTCTGCTGGATAGTACAGGGTCTTTTGATATAGTGGAACCATTGGTTCATTAGGTGTATTTGTTATCGCATTTGCCTCAGGTATCTCTATTTCAAGCGTATTATCCGTTGAGGTTATCATTGGTCTACTGAATGATAACGTAAAATGTGATCCGGTCATTGTTTCTTGTATCGATAAAGAACTTGCCCCTAATCCACTAATAAGGATCATTAGGATTACGAATCCCGGTATGATAAATTTCATTTTTTTCCCCCTTTATAAAAGAAATCCCATCTTGTTTATTTAAATATTGTGTTAGGATATTAATCTTTGATTTTTTATTGATAAGAAATTTCTAGATATTGTCTCGGATCATCTCTTCATCAAGAGTTATGTAGTATGTGATGTTCAATTAGCATTTCTTGATCGTCTCAGATGTTTTTGGAAGTTCTCAACATAGAGTTGTATGTCAACAATTGCGCAAGGTTTCATTTTTTCTTAATCGTTCAAGTTTTGAGATTTTTTGATGATATGGATCATATTATTACATTTGTAATCTTTTTCAGATTTTGGAATAGTGTTTTTAGCCGAATATATATAAATTACCTTGAGATTTTAGTTAACATATGATGGCTCCTGATAGATCTAAAAAAATTGTTGTGGTCGGAGGTGGTGGGATTGGTGGTATAACTGCTGCCTATCTTAAGAATGCTTCATTTGATGTAACCTTATATGATATTGATAAGGATCATGTAGACCACATTAATAAAAATGGATTGGTCATTGATGGTGTAAAAGGTAAGAGAACCGTTAGGGTACATGCGGTTACCGCCCTTAATGATACATTTGATATTTTTTTGTTATCGGTGAAAAGCCTTCACACCTTAGATGCATTAAACACTATTCAGCAACATATGAATTCCTCATCAGTAGTGGTATCCCTTCAGAATGGGATCAATGAAGAATTGATCAGTGAAAAGATCGGTGAAAAACATACGATCGGTTGTGTTGTTGGTTGGGGTGCAACAAATCTTGGTCCAGGTCATCTCAGTCAGACATCTATAGGGGAGTTCATCATTGGCCGGTTAGATGGCACGGTCGATCCGCAACTAGAAGAAGTCAAAAATATCCTTGATTCGGTAACTGAGACGGTTATCTCTGATAATATTCTTGGGCATCTTTGGTCTAAATTGTTGATCAATTGTTGCATTGCAACCATTGGAGTATGCTTTGCTGCTGATGTTAAGAAACTTGTTTCAGATCAAAGGATGATCCCTGTCATGATCGGGCTCACAGAGGAACTAGTGAAAGTTGCTGAATATGCAGAGATACGCCTTGAAAAGTTCGAAGATGTTTTGGACATGGGATTATTTCGCATTAATGATTTTGAGGATTATAAACGCGCGGTTGCTATTATGAAACTAGCAGGAAGGCAACATAAAGGGATCAAATCATCGATGTGGCAAGATGTGGAAAAAGGCAGGAAAACCGAGATCGATTACATTAATGGGTACGTGGAAAGAAAAGCAGTTGAGTTAGGCATATCAACCCCGATGAACAAGGCTTTGATCCAGTTAGTAAAGGATATTGAACAGGGAAAGAGAGCACCTTCGGAAGATAATGTTGATGTGTTTTATGAAAACGTCCGAATTCCTCAGAAATGGATTCGTTATGATGTTGATGCTGATCCTTATGTGGATCTTGCATTATTCAATTTGCCAGATAATTATAAACACGTGCAATCAGCGAAAGTGAGTGGACTGCAGGTTGTGGGATTGCTTACTGCATTCTCTAAAGCATTTGAAAGATTAACTAATTCGGTCATTGGAAAATTGTTTGTGAGAAAAAGTGCTTGGGAATTGGTGAATCTTGTATTGTCAAAATATGTTGAGCAAATGGGAGAAAAATTTGCATGTAATGTTATGCAGAGTTTTCGTATTGAGGAGAGGAATGTGGCATCTGTTGTTCGAATTTATTCGTTCTTTCTCAACATGCAAACCATATCCTATGATGTTAAGAAGTTATCAAAAAAGGAATCAATATTGTTTATCTCTAGTGATGATGATCCATATGTTGATGCTGCAAAACTATTGAATGTAGTGGACAAAATCGAAACACCGATCTCTATTCAGTTTTTGAAAGCGATGATCCCTGCGGTTGATGATACCATTGGTTTTCTATTTGAGGAAGCGGAGTTGAATGAGAAACATGGTTATCTGATCACGGTCCGATCGAGCTAATATCGTTTTTGTATCTGATTTGAACAAGGTGATCAATGCT
>Ga0180433_10010234_pt1 | contig 11324 bp, 11 predicted proteins | sample SS_ome_8_FD_132980 | JGI IMG/M metagenome (GOLD analysis project Ga0180433, IMG submission 132980) | Hypersaline lake sediment archaeal communities from the Salton Sea, California, USA - SS_1_D_1 metaG | ecosystem: Environmental > Aquatic > Non-marine Saline and Alkaline > Hypersaline >... | reverse complement strand
CAGAATCGAACTGAAAGGGCCTTCTTTGCGACGTCAGAAACAGGGAAAAAATATGTAACTTACTCACACCAAATCCGCCCATGGATAGTGGTACACTTTCGAGCAGAATGGGTGGTACACTTTGCTCCGGAATGGGTGGTACACTTTCCCCGGAATTCTCACATGGGACGATGCCTCTGGCCTCGCTACATTTGAATATGACCCCCGATTCAAAGCAAAAGGATGGGATCTGGCCCCCCTGCAAATGCCCATTTACGCAACCACAAGTACGTTTGTGTTTCCTGATTTGCGCAAAAAAGCCGCGCCTGAACTGGACAGTTTCAAAGGATTGCCGGGGTTATTAGCCGACGTTCTGCCTGACCGATATGGCAATGAGTTAATCAACCTTTGGCTGGCCCGGCAGGGCCGTCCACAGAACAGCATGAATCCGGTGGAAATGCTCTGTTTTATCGGTACCCGGGGAATGGGTGCTTTGGAGTTCGAGCCGCCTGTTTGGAAAGCGAAAAAAAACACCTTCTCTGTTGAGATAGAAACTCTGGTGGACGCTGCAAAAAAAATGCTCTCTAAAAAAGAAGCCTTTGCAGCCAACCTCGATGCGGATGCGAATCAGGCGTTGTCTGACCTTATTCGTATCGGAACTTCGGCGGGCGGCGCAAGGCCGAAAGCCGTGATTGCCTACAACGAAAAAACAGGAGAAGTACGATCCGGCCAGACACATGCGCCGAAAAACTTCGAACATTGGCTTGTAAAGCTGGACGGAGTGAGTGACGTGCAACTGGGAGCTTCAAAAGGTTACGGCAGGGTTGAAATGGCATACTATAACATGGCCCGGGCCTGTGGTATAATCATGATGCCATCCCGATTGCTGGAAGAAAACGAAAGAGCTCACTTTATGACCAAACGCTTCGACCGGGAAGGCAGATCAACGAAACACCACATACAGACCTTCAGTGCATTGAAGCATTTCGACTACAACTTAGTGATGAGTTTCAGCTATGAGCAACTTTTTCAGACCATGCGTGAATTGAAGCTCCCCTATCCCGACGCGGAGCAGATGTTCAGAAGGATGGCGTTTAATGTGGCGGCCCGAAACTGCGATGACCACACCAAAAATTTTTCGTTCAGGCTGAAGCAAGACACCAAATGGGAACTGGCACCAGCATATGATGTTTGCCATGCCTATCAGCCTAATCATCAATGGGTTAGTCAGCATGCATTGAGCATCAACGGGAAACGGACGAACATTACAAAAGAAGACCTTTTAAACATCGCCAGATCCATACATATCAAAACAGCTGTAGAAGTCATTGACGAAGTCAATGCAGCAGTAGCACAATGGAAAAATTATGCCGATGAAGTAGCTGTTTCGCCCAGCTTACGGGAACAGATAGCGAAAACCCATATTCACTTGACATAAGGGCACCTCTATTTGTTGTCATGAGCAAAGAAACCCCTTTCTATCCGCTCAATGAAACAATTGAAGCGCGAAAAATAAATACAGGCGCTCATTTGCTGGCTTTAAACTCTTTTTATAAGACGCTCAAGAAGAATATCCTCAACATTCCGCCGACTGTCGAGAATCGAAAGAACGTTGACCTGGGCAACTGTGATCCGGTAAATGACTCTCCATGGAGGCACAAGCAACTCCCTGTACAAAAAGACTCCCTGGGATTGTAATTCAGGAACAATTCTTCCCCTTTTCGGAAAACTTTTCAATTCAGCAACACTTGCGCGAATTTCCCTTACTATCCTCAAAGCATTTTCCGGGCTCTCCGTCGCGATGAAGTCAATGATTTCTGTCAGGTCCCGCTCTGCAGAGGCCGCCCAGAAAACATCATATGACGAGCTCATGACGGCTTTTTCAGACGGTTTTCAAGATCGTTGAAGATCTCATCTTGTGACCTGAGGTTTCCTTTACGGATGTCTTCTTCACCGATTGCAAGCATTTTCAATAATCCCAAAGCATTACGCATCTCTTCGTAGCTTTTCGGATCCTGCAGAACCGCTCTCGGTTCACCATTCTGTGTGATGATGACCGGCCTGTGCGTGTCATTGATCTGATCCAGCAAATCTGCCGCTTTCGCCTTGAGATAGGTGATCGGTTTTATGTCGTTCGTTATATGCATATAATGTATCTCCTGATCGAATATAGTACGAAATTCGATCCGAAAAAATCAGCAAGTCGTTCGACTCTCGTCCTTCATACCTGAAAAAGCCTTATTGCAGGTTTAATCGCGAGTTTCTCTCACAAAACGTCACAAGTTCAAACCCGAATACTACCTGCCCCGATACAACTTGAGACAATACTGAACGACACCTGCTCTCAAAGGCACCGGAAGAATTTGACTCCGCTCAAAAAGTTTATGTAGTTTTGAAAGCCCCCTTTTATTAAAGCGTTGAAATCTGCCGACCGGGGCGATTATGCCCTGTTTTCAGCATTTGTCCGCTCCTGAAATGGGCAATCACAAATTCCTTGGCTTCCTCTATCAGATTTTATTTATATCTCTTATAACGTTACTTCAGATACGGAACAAAGTCCCAGATCTCCGTCTCTTTTTAGCGCATTTCTTCTCCACTGTCTTCTTTTTTCCGTCGCTCCGCTATTCCCATCAGTGTCGGCATAAAGAAACACGTTGTCGCATAACAACTGCCTGCACCGATGAACAACGCAGTGCCCATACTCACAAATGAAGGCCAGGAAGAAAACATCAACGTTCCGAATGCAATCATGGTACTCGCCGTGGTAAGCAAAAGCGCCATTCCTGTACTTTCGAATACACGATCGATCCGCCCTGTGCCTTCAGTACGCCAACGGTGAACAATATGAACACCGTCATCAATCCCAATACCGACAATAAGCGCAAAAGCCATCACATTGATAATCGTAAAAGAAAGTCCTGCAAGTTGCATGAAGCCGATCATCCAGATCAAACCGCTGAAAAGAGGCACCATAGCAAGCAGTGCGTGGAGGAGATTTCGAAAATCAATCCACAGCAAAAGAATAACCACTCCCAGAGCAACAACCAAAGCAATGGAAGCATCTCGCATCATTACCGTAACCAGTCCGTCAAAAACCAGAGGAATGCCAGTCACACCCGAAGCGATCGTTTGGACTTCAGACGAAAACAATCTCAGAAAATCCAGATCTTTCCAGACACTTTTTTCAGGAAAAACGGTTAGAAGAAAAAGAGAGTCGTTCCAATTCGCATAACGATCTTTTACGGATTCCGGAAGCATTTGGTAGGTAACCGTAGACGGAGAACTTGCCTCATAGACTTTTTCATGGAAAAGGGGAGAAAAAACAGTAGTAAATGAACGCAACACCTGACTGCCTTTAGCTCCTGACCGCTGAAGAGCGTTGATAAGTCCTGAAAGAAATGAATTGGACAAATCTTCTTCAGGATTGCCGACTATTTCCGAGCATTTCTCATCTACACGCGTATGACCTTCCAGAAACGCCATATCCTGAAGTTCTACAACATTCATTTCAAGCCTTTCCAGCTGATCGATTATCTCAGAACGATCTGCATCATAATGCCCCGTTGTCTCTGCAAGATTGGTACGAAGGTCGATAAGATACTTCTCTCTTCTTTTCTGCTCTTCAGCATCAGGCAGGTAATTGTGAATCCCTTCAACCATCGCAATAGTAGAAAAATCCGCGGTCTTTTTAGCTACAGCACGTTCCTGTTCGGGTGAATCGGAAAGCACCAGGGCGTAGTCCATTGAAAGATCGAATTTTGCCGCAACAGTATCCTGAAGTTGCACCGAAACCAGATCTCGGGGCTCCATATTGAATGAGTTTCTATCGAATGTCATCTGCTGCGCGCGGCTTCCTAACAGAACTGTCACTATTAACAGCAAACTCAAGGAAGCAAAAGAATGTCGAACGATCAGTGACGCAAAACGGCCCGAAACCCGAAACCCCCTTGGACGGCGTGCAACAGAAGCAAAACTTTTGTTCAATAGGGGATCCAGAATCACCAGCAATAGTGGAAGCAGCAACAATGTCGCGACAAGCACAGCAAGAAGGCCTGCACCGGTAACAAGCCCCAACTCTTTCATGCCCCTTGAATCACTTATCATCAAGGAAAAAAAAGCTGCTGCAGTTGTCAAGCCGCTTGTTAAAACCGCCCTTCCGCTTGTGACTGCAGTCAACCTCAGCGCTTCTGGGCAGTCATTTGCCTCGATTCTATGTCTACGGTATGTATAGATGACATGTATTGCAAAATCAATTCCGAGGCCGATAAGAATAACGCCCATAACCGACGTCATAAGGTTGAGCTGACCGGCAAGCAAAAAGGAAACACCCATCGCCCAAACGATACCTGTGGCAAGGACGGTCACGGCCAAAAGCGGGAGGATCCAGCTTCTGAAAACCACAAAAAGAAGACCGAGCACACCTGCAAATGCCAACATCGTTGTACTATTCAAACTGTCACGCGCAAGCAGAATTTTATCCCGGTTCAACGTCAACGGCCCGGTCAGTCCGGCAGAAACATCCGAATAATCCCCCAAAAGACCATTTACCACAGCTTCAACCGCATTGACACCGCGTTCTACTTTTTCAAGCTCCGCAGCCCTGAATTCAGGTATGACATTGAGAATCAATGCGCTTTTGTCAAAAGAAATGAAATAGGGGTCGCCGTAAAGCAGGCGGTCAATTGCACCACTGACCGATGTATTGTCAATGCCACTCTCACTAAATGCGCCGTCAAGTGATGTGAGCCACGCCAGGATACCATCGAGCAATGCTATAGCCCTCTGTTGTCGCTCCCGTCCTGATAAACCTTCGCTCCCCTCAATGTATTCCTTTTCGAGCGCATCATTGAGATTCGAGAGAAATCCCACAGGTGACGGGTCCTTGTATACCTCCCATGTATGAGCCAGATAATCCGTATCGGCAAGCATCAGGGCATGCTGTCGTATAAAGTCACTATCTTTCTTGTAGTCAACCCGTTTAACCAGACGTTCCCCGGTCAACGGCTCCTCGAGACCTTCGAGCAAAGGGGCAAGTTCATCCGCAAAAGTCCTGATTCGCTGATAGTTTCCCTGAACAAGCACGGTAATACTTGAGGCAGCAGTGAACTCACTGGTGATTGTCTCATAGTTCTCCGCCTGCCTATGGTTCTCCGGAAGAAGGTCGATCCAGCGCATGGTGGTCTGGAGCTGCAAGGCATAATACCCGAGCACCACTGTAAGCAGACAGACGATCGAAAACACCAGATAACGCCCTCTGGTAAAGAGAACCATCAGTGTTTCAAACAATCTTTTTGACACGGTACTGCTTGATCAGTGATTAAAAAAAGTAACGCAGCCGACAAAGAGCACCGTTACCGAGCTGGGAACCGAATGCAGAACCATCTTTACCTGTATGCACCTGACCTATGATGGAAAGCATCAGGTTTTCAAGCATGGTATATCGCATGGATGGGACAAACGCACTACTCTGATCATTCAGGCTGAGAAGAGCTGCAAGACCGATTTTGAAATTATCAGAGACAGGATATTCTGAAAAAAGATAGAGCTGATCACTTGACACAGCAAGCACCTCGTCATTGAAATATCGTAACCAATCATTGAGTGTGAGTGTATCGGTATCACCGGCAGCCTGACTCCCGTGATAATACTCCAGCATGAGATAAAGACGGTTTTCAAATGTATAATCGACACCAGCCAACAATTCGTAAAAATCCTCATCCCTTTCCATTGCACTGTACTGGGCTTCAACCCACACGCCTGCCCCCAGCAGCTCTCCGACAGCATCAAATCCATAGAGATAGCGTTGCTGGTGAACAAAGACACCAGCGAGATAGTCTCCCAACAACCACTCTCTTTCGGCAAACATAAAACTGAGATCAAAACGCCCCGCTGGAACAGTAAGACGAATCGCCGAACCGATATTGGATATATCGTCAAGATCGTCATCCGACGACATAAAAACAGTCAAGAGTGAACGCGGACCGAGCGTCACATCACCTCTGACTGCCTTGTGACCTGTCTTTTCATAAGTGGGGTCAATAATATCACGGCTGCTGAATATGTTGACTGGATTGCGAAAGTATCCCGGCCCGAACTCCAGCTGCTGTTTACCTACCGTAACATCAACATTACCTTTGCTGATTTTCAGAAATGCATTGTCGAAATATAATGAATCGCTGACTGAAGACTTGAAAAGAGAACGTGTACCGGGAGGCAGGATGTTTCGTATATGCCGAGGCAAAAAATCAGTGAGATAGAGGTCATCACGTGCAGCATACAGAAGATATATCACATCAGCCTCCACAGTCAGCCCATCGGCAATCGAAAGCTTACCGTCAACCCTCAAGCGGTTCCATCCTGATGAAACATCGGCCACATCATTCTGCAAAAACAGATACTGAGGTTCACTGTAGCCCGAAACTTCAAAATCATCCGCTTCAGCTTCCAATGCTCCGAAACAGAGAACCAAAACGATAAAAAGCCCTGTAATAATGTGCTTCATAGTGAAATCTTTTTAATAAAAAACTACTTGTCAAGCGCTTTTACCGTGAAACGCTCCTTACCGATATCGGCCATGTAATCAACCGCCTGAATCTCAATAACGGTCGTTGACTGTTCATTGTTATTCTGCATCCGTAAGTACTGTGCTGTAGGCACCCCCTGAACCATGATGATATCAGATAAGGTCAACCTTTTGTCCGGCCTTCCGACACTCTTATCTTTGTAATATTCGATAACGAGGGGGTATGAATCCGCCTTCCGGATCCAGATCATAAGCATTTCATAAGAAGAGTCACTGTCCGGCTTCCTTTCCAGCCTCAACCTGTAACATAAGGAACCTGCCAGAAGGTGCTCTCCTTCAAGACTGGCAGAAAAATCGGATACAAAAGTGTTTCCTCCTCCAATGTCTTCGTAAGAAAAATCACTCCCCTCCATCCTGCGCCGTTTTGAATGTGAGGCAAGCTTGCGAATTCTACCTGTTCTGGTAAAATACATCCATATATCATCGGCATTATTCAGCATGAGAACCGCCTGGCCTTTTATCCTTGCCGGTGCGCTGTATCGAAGCAAGGTTTTAGCATTGTAATCCCTGCCCCAGCTTTCATAGACAAACGCTCTTTGGCTTCCTGAAGAGGCTGTAACAATCATTTTGTTCTTTGTGTACACTTTTTCTCTGTTCAGCAATGTATCAACCTCAACAATGAGTGAGGGGCCGTCTGGCACGACAGTTTCGACTGCTCGAGCATCGGAAACCAGCAGTAAAAAAAATGACATGACAAGGGATAACAGGAACGAGCAGGAGCGATGCATAATACAACAAAAAAATATTTATACTGAAACTGTAGTGTAAGTACCATAAACAGAATATATTAACAGCAAAAATAACAGTGTGGGCATAGGATAATAGTAATATATGAATAAGGCCGTTTCACGGAACTTCTTTACTCAAAATTAACGTTTACAGTGCAACTCTCCACCTGTAAGATTGCTGCGTTCAAGACAAAAACCCGATGGCACTTTTTTTGACAGCATCCAGAAGCGTCTGATAAAAAAACAATAAATAAGAGATGAACAAAGAAATTGTCACATCAGACGGATGCAGAATCCATTACAGATGTCATGGCAAAAGAAACCATACTGCGCTTCTGCTGCTTAACGGTCTGGGAGGAAATTCGAATGTCTGGAACGAGTACATTCAGAACCTTGAAAAAAGTTACTATGTCATAACTATCGACTACAGAGGTTTTGGTCTTTCAGACAGACCGCAAAATGTCGAGTCGTACCATATGGAGAGATTCGTTGATGATCTGCAGTGCGTCCTTGATCAGGAACAGATAAGGGAACACGCTGTCCTGGGTCATTCTTTTGGAGGATTTCTTGCTCTCCATCACGCTTGTCGTTCAGCACAGAGAGTCTCTCACATCATCATCATCCAGTCCTCTCTTGCAAACTCGGTACTTTGGAAACGGTTGGCCTCATTGCTTCCTGTGAATGCAATCCTTGAATCTCTGCTTCAGATAGCTCCGACCTATCATTGGAAACGTTACCAGAACTTTTCCCGCTATAAAAACAAATGGGAGCTTGAACCTGTACATATACTCAATGACATTATTCACGCGTCTTTTTTCTCCTATGTAGCAACACTCTACAACCATCAAAATTACAGCTCTGAGGAAATTGGCACGCATCCGGCACAAACAATGCTCATAACAGGTAAAAAGGATATTCTATACCCGGCAAATCAGGTCTATGAGCTCAAGTCTATCTTGCCTAATCACACTGTTGTGGAATACGATGACAATCATCTCCTTCCCATCAATAATCCTGCACTCATTATTGACAATATCAGAACTTTCATTCCGACAGAAGCTGACACCATATCACACTATGTTCAATCGCTGTTTTCAATAGATGTTGAGACATCGGTTCCGAATATGGGGTAAAAATTGCCAATCGAGCCGGTTTCCACGGTTTCCGGGTTCCCATTCTTTTGCTTAATAATCATGTAAAAAACAATACCTCTCCATTGCTGGATTTGGGATAAGCAACCTTGGTTATCAAGTCTCCCGAGGCATCGACAATTCTTATGGTGCCGCCGGAGTTCGTTAGTTGCATCGAATCGGGCGTAGAGCGGGAAACCATGACACGCAGGCGTTGGCGGGGCTCGATGCTCATGCTGAGGGGTTCCGGTCGATTGTTATGATCAACCATCTGGAAACCGTCCAGATTGATAATCTCATCAGTGCGGTTTTCGATCTCAACCCACTCGTTACCTTCTTCAGGTCCGGCAGGGTTCGCCAGCATTGATATGACGGCAATGATGCCCTGCGTATCGTCCTCGATCGGCTCAATAATCGCTCCACTCTTCAGCTTGACGAATTTGGGATAAAAAGAGCGCAAACGGTCTCCGCGAGTCTGATCCTCACGAGTTGCCATATAGAGCACCAGGCGGTAGACCGCATCGTGGATTTCAACCTCCTTTTCCGTTTTTTCGCGCTGCGTCCTGCCGCTGCCCACAAAGAACTGGTTTTTGAGGCTTTCGTAATACGCCACTACCGGCATGGCTATCTGGCACTCAGGGCTCGGACCAACAAAAAAGCCCCCAAGATTCTTTCGCTTTCTGCCCATAGGCTGCCCATCCATGTCCAGCGGTTCATACGTCACTGAAACGGTAGCTACATGCGGCACCAAGGCGCCCTTTGGTGAAAGTTTATCGAACTTGTTGTCATAGTTGAAGCCGTTGAAACTGACTCTGCCGCTCTCTTGATCGAACAGATATTTGGTCCAACTGTGATACCCGCCAATGCCCTTTGCATTGGGATTACCTTTACTCTCCCCAACCACAATGTGCTCAAAGCCTGAGCAGAAAGGCACAGGATTGTTTTGGTAATAGTTGGTATAAACATCGAACCACAGCCGTTTCACTACCTCCCTGAATTCCGATTTCGAGACATTTACTCCGAGGTCATCATTGATATACGTAAAGGCCAGTTGCATGACCGGCGTGTCCTCTATTTCGTCTAAGAAATTCTCAATCTCTGCATCTTCGACGGCGTTGTCGCCCAGATGATCTTCCGATTGGCGGGCATTAAACACGTAATTGTTCATCAGGGCCTTCAGGGCGAGATAGGTCTTGCCTTGCAGCTTTTCAGCGTTACAGTCGGCTATCAATGGATTCGGTGCGTCATCCGAGCTGCTTGAAGAGAGCTCATTTTGTTCGTCGAGTTTAATGTCTGCATCCGCATTGAGCCATTGGCCGTCAAGACCGCGTGCAGTTACCGTACAACCGTTATTGCCCGGCTGGATATCGAGATCCCATAACTCCTGATAGATATTGCGTGACATAATTTTTTGCTCTTGATTTGGGAACGGTGGTCATTGCCTTTCCTTGTTACCACGAACGAAAAGGGAAAAAAAAGGGGGTTTTGAGATAGCCCATGACCCCATCAAAATATCACTTAAAATTTACATACAATCACACAAATCCACAGTAGTGTCCGGTAAAAAATAAAGAAGGTCTGAAAACTCTTGAGAAACGGCGATATTAAAAGTGACCAAACCTTTTCTATCAGCTGTATTCAAAAGGAGTTTCAGACCATGAGACAAGTTACAACGATTCTTGGAGTTGCCGTTTAAATTGACATTATATCGGTTTTCACTATCAAACCAAAGTATAAATCAGTTTTATGCAAAACAACTGCTTGCGAACTTATAGCATATATGCTATGTTTGATTATGAACTATACAGTCAGCTTCTATAACAGCAGCGTCCAGAAAGAGATTTATGGCTGGCCCACCGGCATTTACGCAAAGTTTCTACGGATAGCCGAACAAATTGAAATCAGTGGACCAAATCTTGGGCTGCCTTATACCCGAGCCTTAGGTGAAGGGTTATTCGAGATTCGGGCAAAAGGGCCAGAAGGAATTGGTCGAGCCTTTTTTTGTTGTGTCGTAAACAGGGAGGTCGTTATCCTCCATGGGTTCATCAAGAAAACACAAAAAACGCCGCTGAAAGAAATACAATTAGCCAGAAAACGGCTTAAGTACATAAAAAAATGAAGGACAAAAATACTTACGAACCGGTACGGTTCAACCCTCGGAAAGTTGCCGCTGAAAAGTGTGCCCGAGATCCAGAATTCAGGATTGCTTATGAAGCCCTCCACGATGAATTTGCAGCCCTTGCTGCATTGCTGGAAGCAAGAACAGAAGCAGGTCTTACCCAAGCAGAAGTAGCCCGGAGAATGGGAGTATCACAACCTGTACTGGCACGCATAGAATCAAGCCTTGGCAAACAGGATCACTCCCCTTCCCTGCATACATTACGCAGGTACGCCGAGGCCTGTGGAATGGAATTGCAAATTCGTATGGTCAAAAAAGAGTCGAATGAATCAGCAACACCGTAAGCATTTTTTCTAATAACAGCTGGTCCAGTTTGTAGGGCTCACGTCACGTAACAAAAATTTTGTCAAAAACGATTAATAACAATCAACAAAAACAACTGCCGTAACGCGCTCACATTTACTATACAAGAGGCTGTTTCTGCACTCCATGAAAAACAGTCAAGACATAAACGTTACCATTCGTAACAGTATACACGACAATATAAGGGTGGCTGGAGAAAACCAACTCTCGAGTACCGGTCACCCGTCCTGTTTTACCGCTTGATGGATATAATGTTAGCTGCTCTGCGACTTTGAGAATAATCCCTCGAACCAGTTTTTTGGCCGCTGTCGGGTTTTCCTGCGCGATATAAGCCTCAATGTCTTTGAGCCGATCTCTGGCCTCCTCAGTCCAGATCACCTTCACTGTCGCCCTCCCACTCCTTGAGCATATCCTCATGAGAT
>Ga0180433_10010232_pt1 | contig 11326 bp, 6 predicted proteins | sample SS_ome_8_FD_132980 | JGI IMG/M metagenome (GOLD analysis project Ga0180433, IMG submission 132980) | Hypersaline lake sediment archaeal communities from the Salton Sea, California, USA - SS_1_D_1 metaG | ecosystem: Environmental > Aquatic > Non-marine Saline and Alkaline > Hypersaline > Sediment... | reverse complement strand
CGCGTCGATCTGATCGTCTTTCGCCATCTCGCTGTGCGAGATAACGGCCGGTCCGTTACGGTTCGAGTGATCCTGCAAGGCGACGCCAAGCCAGGCAACGACCGGACTATTACCCGGGCTGCCGTCATCGACGGTGACCACCCCGGCTTCATGCACGAACGGAAGGCTGACATGGATCGAGCCCGCGCCGAGGCGGGCGAGGACGCTAATCCCTACGTCGTCGCATTCGAGGTCATGGTCGCCAACAGGGCCAAATATGAGCGTATGAGTGCACTTTCGGACATGGAACCGCCGCCGCTGACGGTCGATCCGTCAGGGTGTATCCACTTCGATTTGGAGTTGGACGGCCACAGTGTGATTCATCTACGCCTGCAGCGGAAATAAAGGATGGGGCGCGTGCTTTTCTTGAGCGTTTATCGCATCAAGGATGACATCAGGTTCTGGCGAGTTCATTATTGGTGCAATTCATCGAATGTTGCTGTTTTGCAGCCGGGAACGGCACTTGACATGATGCATCGGCGAGGCGACAATTCCCAGGAGCAGCGCAAACGAACAATTACTGCTTATTTGACGATGGAAAGGAAGGCGAAATGAATTCAACTCTGCCAACTCGGATGTGTGCGGCAATCGCTTTGATGTTACTAACGAGCTTCTCGGCTCGTATTTGGGGGGATGTGCCCTTCGATCATGTCACTGTTGATCGCGAAGGCCCGAAGGATCCTTGGGCTAAAATTCTCGGAGACATCGATGGGGACGGTTTTGACGACATTGTTATAGGCGGTCGTCGGGGACCGCTTGTGTGGTATTCGTATCCGACGTGGTCTAAAGCTCTGATTACTGAAGGCGGCTACCGGACCGTCGATGGGGAATTAGGCGACGTCGATGGCGATGGTGACCTTGACGTTGTGATGGGAGGTTTGTTCTGGTATGAAAATCCGCGACCGAGTGGCAATCCTGCCGGTGGGGCCTGGAAAACGCACAAAATCGCCAATCACCCAACGCACGACATAGAACTCGGCGATCTGGACGGCGACGGGGACCTCGACGTCGTTACGCGAGACCAGTCCGAATTCGGACACAAGGCAGGCAATGAAATCCACCTGTGGCGACAGGAGCGGGGCGGCAAGTGGACGGAGAAGGTGATTAACTGTGCTCACGGCGAGGCAATAACTCTGGGAGATATCGACAAAGACGGCGATCCCGATATTGTCACAGGCGGCATCTGGTTCGAGAATACGGGCGATATTGTCAACGGCCCGTGGAGCGCCCACGAGTTCGGCAAGTGGCATCCTAACGCGACTGCGCAGGTGGCCGATATAAACGGTGATTCCCGCCCTGATGTTATTCTATCGCCGTCTGAACTGAAAGGACAGACGTACAGATTGTCGTGGTTCGAGGCGCCGGCGAACCCGAAGAAGAAAAATTGGACAGAACACGTCATCGTCGATCCCATCGAGTGCGTGATCCACGGACTGGTAACGGCCGATATGAATGGCGACGGCGCAATAGACGTCGTGGCATCTGAGATGCACCAGGGAGCCGATCCTGATGAAGTTGCCGTCTTCATAAATCGCCGAAAAGGTTCATCCTGGATAAAACAGGTGGTATCCAAGAAAGGCTCACACTATATCCGCGTCGCGGACATCGGCAATGACGGCGATATGGACATCGTCGGCGCCAATTGGAGCGGGCCTTATCAACCCATCGAGATGTGGGAAAACAAATCGGCGGCAACGGCACTTTGCATTCCTATCACGGTGTATGCGGCAGGACATGAGCGAGTGGATAAGCCCGTCGAGGTTGAGTTGAATTTTACAAAACTGCTCGGAAGAAACCGAAGCGTGGTGGAGTTCAATGAAAAGTCGATGAGACTTACGGAAGTTGACACTGAGGGCAATAACATCAACAACTCGGTGCTGTTTCAATTCGATAAGGCCCCGGACTTCAATCGAAGGGACAACGCCAAAGGCACATTGACTTTCATCGCTGAGGGTGAAACGCCCGCTGATTCAACGCGGATATTTTACCTCTATCTCGGCTCAGCCGGTGCGGTCCGGACCGGGCCGCTTGTAAGTTTAACCGACGGCGGTCAGCATCGCGGCCAGGAAAGCTTCAAGATCGAGACGCCAATTGCCACCTATTACTACCATAAAAAGGGGGCCGGCTTCGCGAGCATTTTCGATAAAGACGGCAACGACTGGCTCGGTTACCGCCCCGGCGGCGGACCGGCCGGCGAGTATCGCGGCATCCCCAACATGGGGCATCCGGAAGGTTACTGCCATCCGGGAAAGACAGTATCGAGCAGCAAGATTATCAACGACGGCCCGATCAAAGTTAGCATCATGTCTGAATCCGACGACGGCAAGATGCAGTGTGTTTGGGATATATTCCCATGCTACGCGAGGTTGACGGTTCTAAAGATGCGAAAGCCATACTGGTTCCTTTACGAAGGTACGCCGGGCGGGAAACTCGATGAAGACACGGACTATTGGATTCGTGCCGATAAAGCCGGCGGCACCAGAACGCCTGCGAGCGTGAAATGGGATGGTGATATCCGCGATCCGAGCGGTCCGGGGGAATGGATCTGTTTCGGTGACGGCGATCGTGTTCTCTATTTGGTTCACCACGAGGATGACAAAGCCGTTGATTCTTATTGGCCCATGCGGGGGGAAATGACCGTTTTCGGTTTCGGTCGAAAGGGCATAAACAAATTCATAGAGACAACCCCGGCACATTTCACTGTGGGCCTGTGCGACGGCTCAACTTTCGGTGATGTTGCCGGGGCTGTGAACTCTGCGTTCATTCCACTTGTTGTGCTGCCGGGCAATCCCCACCGGTGACTGTGGGATTGGACAGTATAGAATCGATAGGCCGTTAAAGGTGGCTTCTGGGAGGACAAGAAAGATTATGAACAAGCGAATTATGATGATCTCATGCTCGGTGCTGTTGGCTTTGATGCATCATGCCGCGGCGACAGAGAAGCCGGCCAAAAAACAGAGGCGGGACATAGGCATAACGATCCTGTATGACAACTACGTTTTCACCGAAGGATTGAAATCCGATTGGGGATTTTCATGTCTCCTGGCGGGCACGGAAAAGACCATTCTGTTTGACACCGGCACGAAGGGCGAACTGTTGCTTGAAAATACCGAGAAGATGAAAGTCGATCCCAAAGTTGTCGATATCGTGGTCGTATCGCATAACCACAGGGACCATACGGGAGGCTTGCTTGCCTTCCTGGGCAAGAACAGCGATGTCTCGGTCTACTTGCCTCCCTCGTGCTCAGAATCTTTCATACGGAAGGTTAAAGGAACGGGGGCCAGGGTTGTTACGAAGGACGGCCCGGCCGAAATCTGCAAAGGCGTTTATTTGACCGGGCCTATGGGCGCGCAGATCGTCGAGCAATCCATGATCGTGGATGCGGCTGAGGGAACCGTTGTCGTCACAGGATGCGCACATCCCGGCATTGTTCAAATTTTACGAAAGTCGAAGGAAGTGGTACCTAAAGATATCCACCTGGTTTTCGGTGGATTTCACCTGTCGCGCAAATCAGAAACCGAAATTCAGCGGATCATCAGCGAGTTCAAAAAGCTGGGCGTCAGGAAGGCCGGGCCCACCCACTGCACGGGGAATCGGGCGATTCAAGCCTTCAAGCAGGCATACGGATCGGACTTTGTGCAAATGGGCGTTGGCCGCACTTTGAAGATAGAAGCCTCCCGGAAGTGAGCACTTCAATTTATTTATTTATCGGCGGCGGAACACCATCCTACCGCCAGGCGGAACGGAGCTGGATGACGTCCAGCGATTCTACGTTCGTATTTCCGCCCTTGGTGAAGATTTCCAGCGATTTCGGATTGTCGGCCAGAATCACACCAATCGGCATATACACGCGGCCGTTATTGCCGAATATTTCGATTGAGGTGCGGTCAACCAGTATTTCGAGCCTTATCCTGCCGTCCACGGATTTCAAAGACGCCTTCTTGCCCTGGCAGGACAGTTCCTGTTTCCCGGTGTTGTAAGTAACAGGCACACCTCTGATTACAAAACCTGCTTCAGCGGCGCCGGCGAGTCTGAGGTCGGCACGGACGTGAACGAGTTCACACGAAAGGTCCGAGAGCAGATTGTCGCCCGGCGTTAAGGTCTTATCGGTCCATTGTCGCTTGCGCCCGTGAAGGCCGGCGACTTCGCGCACGGGCTCGGCAAACATGCGAGGCCCTTCTTCGGTCGAGCGCAGGGTCAACGTTACCGGGAACAGCATCATCTGATTGAACGGCATCCCCGGCATCCTGACTTGTCCCCATGCAATCTGTATCCGCCTGCCGTCGGATTTGGGGATGTTGGAAAACGTCTGAGAAGCGTAGAAACAATTGCCGTAGTGAAAACGTATCGCGTCGGTCTCGCTCTTAAACTCTTTGCCGTCGAAATGGCCGACCAGATAGTCGCCGCTGGCGCCGTAAAGTATCCACTTTTTGTTGTTTTTGTCACCATCAACCGGCAGGGCGAACAGCTCGGGACATTCATGAAAGCACTTGATCTTGCTTTGCAATTCCCATGATTTGAGGTCCTTCGACGTGAAGAATCCCATCTCTTGACCATCCAGGTACAGCGCCATCACCCATTGGGCGGTGGGAGTGTGCCAGATGACTTTCGGATCACGATTGCTGCCGTTGATGTGTCCGAGGACGGGATTGCCGTCGTATACGGTCCAGGTTCTGCCGCGGTCGTTGCTGTAGGCGATAGACTGCGTGAAGGGCTGGCCACTAGACATGAGATTCCTTCCGCCGGCGGAGGTGTAAATACATACTATCACTTTCTCATCGCCCGTCTGGAAACCCGCCGTGTTGTTGACGTCGACCACCGCGGAGCCGGAAAAGATCGTGCCGAGATGATCGGGATGAATCGCATCGCCAAGCTCTTTCCAGTGGATCATATCCGTGCTGACGGCGTGGCCCCAGGTCATGTTGCCCCAGGGCCAGCCGTAAGGATTATGCTGGTAGAAAAGGTGATATTCGCCGTCATAGTAAACCATGCCGTTGGAGTCGTTGTTCCAGCCCCGCTTCGATGTGAAGTGAAGCTGCGGGCGCAGTTTTTCCCGGTAAACGTTCTCTTCGCCGGGGAAAGTATCCGCCTGGTAAACCGAATCGAAACCTTTGGCTTTTGCCGGATCGTATTTGTCAATACGCAGCGTCGCCTGTTTGCCCTTAAAGGCGCCGATATCAAGGAATACCCAGAAGTCGGGATCGTCGTGTGCCATTTCGATGTCGAATTCGCGCACGATCTTGCCGTCGATAATCAAATGAATGTAGCGTTTCTTCGCTCCGTTCTTGACCGGGAAATTCAGGTATTTCCTTTGCAGCACGAACTGCCGTGCCTTTTCCCCTATCACCGGGACCTTCTTGTTGCTTTGCATGATCTGGTCGATGTTGATATGTCCCCATCCGCCGGTTCTGTTATCGACTATCTGAATCTGCGCGCTTCGGCCGAGCAATTCCGAGACGTCCCAGCCGTGCCATGCCAGCTCTTCCGAGCCGCCGGGCCTGTCGTTCGGGCCGGTGGCGGTACGCGCAACCTTTCCATCCACGATGAGATTGATACAAGCCTGGCCCGGATGCTTGCCGCCGCCGATGAGGAAATTGATGTACCTGCGTCTGATCTCGAACGCCGGCGAGGTAAGAGTCCCCTTACTGTCGTCGCCTTTATAGAACGAATTGACGAGCCCTTTGCCCTCGAAGCCGGTAACATTCATTTGACCCGGCAGCGCCCCGCGTGCCGGACCGGGCCCGAATGCCTCGCGCGTGACCTTCCATTTGCCGTAATTTGTGCCTTCGAAGTCTGCTATCAGAATATCATCCTGAGCGGAAACGGCAGTCATACAGCCAAGAGTCACCAGCAATGTGACGAACAGTGTCGTTTTCATCGTATCACCTTTCTCAGATTGTATTTTTCATTCCCGCGAAAGCGGAAATCCAGTTTTTTCGCTCAGAATCCCTGCTTTCGCAGGGTTGACATAATTGGTTCATGTTTTTCTCAAAAAAATACCATTTGCGAACACGGTACTATTCTTTTTGTTCAGATGAGCTTTCGAGATCGAGCTTGTCGCCTACCTCCTTCTGCAATTTTTTCAGCTTCCTCGTGAGCTTCTTTATTATGCGCGCATTGGCCGGATCGTCGGCGATGTTATTCATTTCCAGCGGGTCGGTCTTGAGGTTGTACAGCAGCGTCTTGTCGATCTTTGGATAGTAGATCATTTTGTAACCGTTGGCCGTTACCATTCTTTGCAGGTTAATGTAGCCGCCATAGATGGCGCTGTAGTTCCTTTTCACCCGGCCCCGGATTAGCGGCATCAGGCTGTTGAACTGGACTTGTTGCGGCTTGTCGACGCCGGCAACGTCCAGCGACGTAGCCATGATGTCCTGTAAATAGACCGGCGAGTCTATTCTCTTGTCTGTCGGAATCCCCGGGCCGACGGCCATCAGCGGGACTCTTACGCTGTGGTCGTACATGTTCTGCTTGCCTATCAGGCCGTGGTGGCCCACCGCAAGGCCGTGGTCGGCGCTGAAGAAGATGTACGTATTGTCGGCTTTGCCCGTCTTTTCCAGTGCATCGAGGATTCGCCCGACCTGAGCGTCCATGTGCGTGATGATCGCGTAGTACTCCTGGCGATTGACCTTCACGGCGTAGTGCGTCCGCGGGAAGGGCGCGAGACGCTCATCCCTGAGCTTCTTGCTGCAGCCAATCGAATCTTTGTACGGATACTCCGGCAGGAAATTCTCGGGGACCTTGACCTTATCCAGTGGGTACTTGTCTACGTATTCCTTCGGCGACTGCCTCGGATCGTGCGGGGCGTTGAAGGCCAGGTACATGAAGAACGGATTTTCACTCTCTCCGGCGTTGTCCAGAAAGTCCTCCGCGTGATCGCCCAGAACTTCGCTCCAGTGTTTGCCGTCTTTCCAATAGCCGCCAAATTTCGTGTCCCAGGGGCACCACGGGTCCGGCTGGCCTTCTTTCGGACGATCATATCCCTCTTTAGTCTGGTTCGGCATCCCCGGGCGAACGTCCCTGACATGGTCGAATATGTCCTCGGGGTTTATGCCTTTGACGTGCCACTTGCCGCTCATGTAGGTCTCGTAGCCCGCCTTCTTCATGTACTGCGACCAGAATCTGCCGGCCTGTGTTTCTTCCTTGAGCTTCGGCTCTGTCTCCCGGGCATGCCACAGGAATCGCCCCGTGTTGAGCATCGTCCGGCTGGCCACGCACACCGCGCCGTGCCATGCGCCCTGGTTGTACGCGTGCGTGAAAGTTACGCCGCGTTTGACGAGCCTGTCGAGATTGGGCGTATGAATCTCGTCGCAGCCCAGCGAGCGCAGCGTCTCGAAGCACTGATCGTCGGCGAAGATGAATAAAACGTTAGGTCTATCTTGCTTTCCCGCGAAAGCCGTAATATTCGGCATCGAAAGGGCGGCAAGACCCATCCCGGCGGTTCTTAGAAATCCACGTCTTGAATAGCGATGTTCACTCATAATAATCCTTCCTCATGTAGGTGATTGAGCAGCGGTCTGTTCTACTCGTTCCAATATTTGTCGATTACCTTTTGTATGTGGGGGTACTTCTCATCTGTCTCGTTGTATTTGGCTCGCAGCCGCAGCAGTTCGGACTTCAATTCCCTGACCACGCCGGTATATTGTGGTTTGCCGTAAAGGTTGTTCATTTCGTGCGGGTCGTTCTTCATGTCGTACAATTCCCAGCCCGGCTGCGTCGGCTTGGGCCCGCCCTTGCGGTAGTTCTGCCCGTGGAAGAATATCAATTTGTACTGCTTGGTCCGCACGCCGAAATGTGCGGGATTGTCGTGGTGCGCCATGTGCATCCAGTAGCGGTAGTACGTGGACTTGCGCCAGTCGTGCGGGGTCCTCCCTTCGAGCAGCGGGACTAAACTGCGGCCGTGCATCTTGCCGTGGGCCTCGATACCCGCCAGAGCCAGTATCGTCGGCGCGAAATCTGTGTTGTTGATGATCTCGTCGGTGCGCGATCCCGCCTTGATCCTCTTCGGATACCGGGCAAGAAACGGCATCCGCAACGATTCCTCGTACATCCACCGCTTGTCGATGAAGTCGTGCTCGCCCAGCATCATTCCCTGATCGGATGAGTACATAATTACGGTGTTGTCCATCTGCCCGCTCTTTTCCAGGTAGTCGAATAGCCGGCCGACGTTGTCGTCCACGCCGCGAACGCAACGCAGGTATTTTTTCAGATATCGCTGGTAAGCCTCTCGCTTGTATTGCTTTTCATCCAGCGATTGATCGACAAACATGTGGTGCCCCATATTCCGCCGCTTGTTGCGCTTGCCGATCGACGTGCCCATTCCCTTCGTCGCCTGCGAGCCGTGATTGCCCGTCTCCCAAAGACTCTCAGGCTCGGGAATATCGACGTCGTTGAATAGCCAGTCGTAACGCTCGGCGTTCTCGAAATTGTCGTGCGGCGCCTTGAAGTGGTGCATCAGGAAGAACGGCTTCGACCTGTCCCTGCCCTTGAGCCACTTAAGCGACAGATCGGCGACGACGTCCGACGAATGGCGCGAGTCGTAGCTTGAAAAGCGTCTCTCGTTATTGGGCCACTCGCCTCCCGATTCGCGCACGATCGGATTGAAATACGAGCCCTGCCCGGGGAATACGCAGTAATAATCGAACGCCGGCTCTTCTTTCAAATGCCACTTGCCGATCATCGCGGTCTCGTAGCCGCCCTTTTCCATCAGCGCCGGCAGGTATTGTCTGGCCGGTTCGAGTCTGCCGCCCAGGTCCAGAACGCCGTTGGTCTGGCTGTACTGGCCTGTCAGGATCGTCGCTCTGCTGGGAGTGCAGATCGAATTCGTGCAAAAGCAGTTCTCGAAGAGAATCCCTTCATTCGCGAGCCGGTCGATGTTCGACGTAGGCGCGATTTCGGCCAGCCGGCTGCCGTACGCGCTGATCGCGTGTGCGGCATGATCGTCGGACATGATGTAGAGTATGTTTGGTCGCTTGTCCGCCCGGGCCCAACCGGCAGATCGCAACGAACCTGTTACCGCAAGCACTGCTGCACCAACCCCTGCGGCCTTCAAAAAGCCGCGCCGGGTGTAATCCTGATCGACCATATTCATCGTCTCCAGACTGGCATCGTTTTCATGTATGATTGTAAGATTTTACCGCCGATAGTCCATAGATATTTTTGACATACCGGAAGCTCTAATCACACGGAGGCCGGAAAGCACCGTTACCTTCTTCACATTTGTTGCCTTATATGAGTAGAGACCAAGACAGCATTAAAGCTGAAACGAAAGGAGTGAAAAATGAAACGGCTAATAGCGACAATCATACTCGCAATCATCGCAATCGCCATAGCAGGCTGCGACGTCACCTACCACCGTGTTCGCCACCACCACGGTCACCGCCCACGCGCGGTAATCGTTACTCGACCTCCCGTGTACCGACACGGCCCGCAAGTACATCATCACGGTGGCTATCATCCCCCCGGGCACTGGCGCAGGCGTTAAGTTATGAACAATTGACCGATTAAAATGTGACAGATTTTTGAGTAGAAAACATTTCTCCAACCAGATGATCGCCAATCTCTGGTGCTGCTGCCGAAAGTTTCTAAAAATCGACACGGATCCAATTGGTTGCAAATATCGTGAGGTTCCGATATGATTACGGCCTATGACGAAAGATGTGATCGGAAATCTTACCAGCCTGGTCGAGACGCACGTGGACCATGTAACGGAACTTCGGCATAGGCTTCATCGTATCCCGGAGCCGGGTTTTCAAGAGACGAAAACGGCATCAATTCTAAAAGAGGAATTGGGCGGTCTCGGTCTGAATGTTCAGACCGGGATTGCAGGGACCGGGATTATCGCCGACCTTGTTACGCCAAATCCGGGTGCGTATGTGGCTGTTCGTGCCGATATGGACGCGTTACCTCTGACCGAATCAACCGGAGCCGAGTACGCCTCCGAAAATGACGGTTATGCGCACTCCTGCGGTCATGACGGTCATGCCGCGGCTGTTTTGGGAACGGCACGTGTTCTGTCAGAAGTCCGACAACAGTTAGTCGGCAAAGTGCGGTTCATCTTTCAGCCCGCCGAGGAGATCTGCCGGGGCGCTGGGGCGATGATTGACAATGGGGTTTTTCACCCCGATCTGCCGGACGCCATTCTGGGCGTGCATGCATGGCCCGGCCTGCCGACCGATACGGTTGCGTGCCGCAAAGGTACGATGATGGCTTCCTGCGATGTGCTGACCATCAAAATAAGCGGCAAAGGCGGGCACGGCGCCCGGCCGGAGTTGGCGAGGAATCCTCTCTTAGGAATGGCTCGCGTAGTCGAGACGCTTAGCAAGCTCGACAACCACGAGCGAGTTGTCAGTCTATGCACCGCTCGCGTGGGTGCTCAGGCAAACATAATTGCCGGTCGAGGCAAGCTATCCGGCACGATGCGGGCACTTAACACCCGGATTCGCGAGAGGACAATAGAAGAGATTATCACAGGTGTTGACGAAGCTTGTGAGCCGTTGGGCCTCCACGGCAAAGTCAGCTTCGATGCAATGAGTCCTGCTGTGATAGCGGATGAACGTTTATATCGCGTCTTCAGGCAGGTCGGCGCCGAGCTTCTCGGAGCAGAAAAAGTAGTAGAATTGGAACGCCCGAGCATGGGGTCGGAGGATTTCGGCAGGTATCTCGAACATGTTCCGGGATTGCTGTTTCGCGTAGGGATGGGTGCTAATAGTGCGGGCCTCCATCAGCCGGAGTTTGACTTCAACGATGCTGCGTTACGAACTGCGATGCTGATGCTGAGTGGAATGGCCATCCGGGTTTGCAGGGAAGGACTTCACGGATGAAAGAATTTGTGCCGAATGACTACCCCACCGTTGGTGTGGAGCAGGAATTCCATCTGATCGACGCCACAACGGGCGAGCTTGCACCATGTGTTGATAAGGTGCTTGAGAACATTTCCGAACGGATGCGCAGCTCGGTTTGTTACGAGCTTTTTCACTCAGTACTGGAGCATAACAGTGCTGTTTTTCGAACCGTTGACGATCTGGTTGAAAATGTTGCAGAAGCTCGCCGAGAGCTTGGTGAGGCATGCGCTAAAGTCGGTGCCGCGCTGGTGGCGGCGGGAAGTCACGCTTTTTCCGACTGGAGAGCTCAGTCCATCGTTGAGAGCGACCACTACAAATGGGTGGCTCGGGAATGCGTGTATTCGGCCCGGCGAATGGTGGCATTCGGCCTGCACGTGCACGTGGGGATGCAGAGCGCCGAGAGCGCGATGTACACGATGTATGAGATGCGAAAGTGGATTTAT
>Ga0180433_10010229_pt1 | contig 11329 bp, 14 predicted proteins | sample SS_ome_8_FD_132980 | JGI IMG/M metagenome (GOLD analysis project Ga0180433, IMG submission 132980) | Hypersaline lake sediment archaeal communities from the Salton Sea, California, USA - SS_1_D_1 metaG | ecosystem: Environmental > Aquatic > Non-marine Saline and Alkaline > Hypersaline >... | reverse complement strand
TTTTTATCATTCTGAGTGCAGCGGGGAATCCCTGAACCCTTCCTCTTCGTTATCATTCAAAGACGAATTTACAAGTATAAGGAAAACCAACATGGTGGAAAAATTCGGCGAAGCCGAATGGGTAATTGGGAACGGAATATGGAAAGTGAATTGATTTGGGAATTATGGCCCGAAGAATTTCCCTACGAAGACAAGGGCTGTGAGCTGTTTCCCTCCTGTCTTAACTGCCCGTTTCCCGATTGCCTGAAGGAAGAACCCTGGGGGAAGGAGAGATTTTTGAAATGCAGGCGGGCCGAGAGGATGATGGAGTTAAAGCGGGAAGGAAAAAGCGTTAAAGAGATTGCCCGCATATTTGAGGTGAGCCCGAGGACGGTACAGAGATGGCTGAAGGCGGTGACTTGACAAATAGACAGGTTTTGATATAATGAAACCAGTTATCACTATGAAAAGAGGCGACGTAGGGTTCTGTCCCTACGAAGTCTCTTTTCGATTATATAGGTCTCTCATAATATCGTCCAAGTAGAATATGCGTATTTTATAGTGCAGTTTTCTCAGCAGACGAGAACACCCGCCTCTACTACAAGCTATTAAGCATTCTAGTTTTCCCTTGTCGTGTAGGTATTCAACTAAACAAGCGTAATCACCATCGCTTGCTACTATTACTGCCTTTGCATAATTTTCATAATCCACCATAGACTGCAGTGTTAGATTTACATCCACGTTACCTTTTATCTCAGCTTCGTGGGTAGATACTTCTTTGAATTTCAATTCATATCCCTGTCCTCTTAACTCATCATATAAACCCTTGTTCTGTGACACATAACCAATGAAATAGTAGGCAACCTTAACAGCATGTTTCTCTGTAAGATAAACCCGGAATTCGTTTAAATCCAATCTTACTTCAAGTGCTTCAAGTTCTTCTTCAAGTGCTTCAAGCGATTTGTAGAAATTCTGGCCGTCAATAAACGCATAATTTCTTGGCGCTTGATGCATAATCTATCAACCTCACGGTTTCTTCTGTTTCCCAGATGGGGTTAGCTAATTCGACCGTCATTGCTGGTGCCTTTGGATAATGATTAGCTAGAGTCTTGGGTCGCGTAATGGAGTTGAGAAATGGATTTATCATGAGCCGCTAATTAGTGCTCGCTTCAAGTCGTTTAACCTCGACGTAAAGGATTCAACCAGCCCCTGGTGGGCTGGCTGCCATTTGGGGTCGACTTCAATATTTATTCCGTCTATCGCTGTCCCTGAGATTCGTAACTTGTGCAGGGTTTCCCTGTAGCTGCTTTCCAGTTCCTGCCTTATCTTCTGTTCTGCCCGTTTATACTCTTGAACAAGCTGGCCTATTTCTTCCGCCTTGGTCTGCAATTCAGGCCCTAAACTGCCCAGCGCCTCGATTATCTTTTTCGTATTCTTTACACTCTGTGCAGTTGTAAGCTCGATACCCTCCGTAAGATGCTCGATTAAGGCCCGCTTTATTATCTCTCGCTCCTTTTCTTCGTACTTGTTAAGTTCATTGCTCATGTTCGGTGGTCGGGAGCTGTCCAGCCATTTTTGAGCCAGTGATTGACCGATTTGGCGATACCTTTGCCTTTCTTGCTGCTCTTTTTCCTCGGCCGACAGCTTGCCCAGTCTATTGGCTTTCTCTTGAGCAATTTCCCAGGCGCTCTTTAGCTCGCTCATACAGTGCTCCAGTTTATTCGCCTCAGCAGTGCATTTTAGCCTATAATATTAAGCGGTTCAATAAAAGTAATTTAGAGGGTACATCGATGATTCATCATAAATCTGTGAAGTTAACGGACAAATTTTATTGTTACGTGTGGGAAGGAAGAGGGAACAACTGCAATGCTGTTCTCTGGCCCTCGGTGTTAAGAGGGGAGCATCCACACGTATTAATCGACCCGGGTCATATTCGAGACGAGCTTGGTGAGGCCTGTTTTGATTCACTGGCCCAGGCTATGGGGAACGATGGCTTTAAGATGGAGGATGTCGGTCTGGTGATTGCTACCCATAGCCACCCCGACCATATTGAAGCCGTTGAGTTAGTAGTGGAAAAAGGCGGTGCCTTGTTCGCTTTATCACGTGAAGAGGATGAGTTCTATCGCACCATGGGGATGAGTTTCTTCCAGATGTTCGGAGTTAAACCGCCGCAGGTTACCCCGTCCTTTTTTCTAAAGGAGGGAGAGTTGTCTCTGGGAGCTAAAGAAGATAAGCTGGGGGTCAAGGTGTTTTTAACGCCGGGGCATTCCCCGGGTTCTGTCTGCCTTTATCTGGAAAAGGACAAAATACTGATAAGCGGCGATGTGGTCTTTGCCGGCAGCGTAGGCAGGACCGACTTCCCAGGTGGCAGCCCTTCCCTGTTGCGGAAGAGCATTGATGAGCTGTCCAAGCTTGATGTGGAATACCTGGTTCCCGGTCATAGCACGGAGATGGGCAGCATAATTGCCGGAGAAGATAAAGTGAGGCGCAACTTTTACACGGTCAAGATGTTTGTTTAAAATATATGTAGTGTAAATATTATGGAAGCAGACGAAAAGATTAAACATGCTCTGCAGCATACGGAACTAATAAAAGCGCCGCGGCGAGAGCTGGATACTTTCGGCAGTTCTGTAATTGACTATTACGTTGTCACGGAACTGGTGGGAAACCTGAGTGTGGTCAGAGATGGAAAGGTATTTGCAGAAAGACCGAAAATCGTTACCCCTGCTTACCTGGTCAATATCGAAGGCTTTAGCCAGCAGGCAAAAAGATACATATCCATGATGGCCCGGGAGCGCCCTCATGAATCGGGCATTTTTTACCGGTATAAGAACGAACCCGGTGGAATGAACGTCGTCTCGGAGCCCATCAAGCAGGTGATCGACAACCTCAGCTCACGGGTAGAAGGACAGCAGAACCCGCTAAGCACCATAATAAAGGGGGTTGAGGAACTATGGGATGTGTCCCTGCTTATGTTTATCTATGAGCTGACCAGCAAGTCTGCGCGCACTAATATGGCTGAATTTAATCGCCGGGGACTTTTAGACATAGATGCCAGCGGAGTGCCCGAAGGTGCCCGCAATTACATAGAAGAGCTTTTCGAGAAAGCAAGCCGCAACCTTTCCCGTGCCCCGGAGCTGGTGGTCGAGTTAAACCGTTGGGGCCTATTCCCGGAATATCAGGACCGTTTCTATGCCCTGTTCAGAAGAAGATAAGTCTACTCCGAGTCACATCAGCCCCAGATACCAGGTCAGTATATTGTTTCCCCACAGCAATGTTATCATAGCGGCCACCGCCAGGAAGGGACCGAAGGGGATGGTCTGACGGCGTTGTTTCTTTTTAGCTATCACCATAGCCACGGCCACTATGCCGCCTAGAATAGCCCCCATGATAATGGAGAGAAAAACCAGAGGAAAACCGGTAGCCAACCCTATCAACCCTGCCAGTTTGACATCTCCCCAACCCATGCCGCCACGGGAGATTAGCGCAATCAAAAGGAATATACCGAAGCCGATGGCTCCGCCTATAGCAGCGTTGGCAATCCCGGTAACTATCCACTGGGTAAGCCAGAGCCGGGGTAATAGTGCCAGGAGCAAAGCCACGACCAGGCTGGGATAGACTACCTTGTTCAGGATGAGCCCGTGCTCCAGGTCAATGACAAAAATAACAATGAACAGACAGGCATAAAAAATCATAATCCCCAGCGCCGGATTTAAGCCGTAATTCCATGCCAAAAGAGCGAATACGACGCCGGTGGCAAGCTCCACCCAGAACAACCTCCGGGGCACGGAAGCCTGGCAGTACCGGCAACGACCGCGAAGCCTGAGGTAGCTAAATACCGGGATGAGGTCTTTGGCGGCCAGCTTGTGCTGGCAAGCTTCGCAGTGAGACGCTGGAAATACAATCGACTTATTCTGAGGCAGGCGGTCGATGCACACGTTCAGGAAACTGCCTACCTCAAGGCCCAGAATGGCGAATATGATTATCAGAAATATTTCCACAGCTGTCTATTGTGGACGTATTACGTGCCTGAAGTCAATAGGCGGTAGGTACTGGTGCCAGCTGTGGTTTCTTCTGGTCTTTATCGCAGACATAATTATAACTGTGCTATCTCCTTCCACATACCCATTTTGACGCCAGATTAACGCCAGTCTTCCAGCCGTAACTAGAAACTCGTCCATCGCCCAATCCAAAAGGCATATCCTATTTGATATTCAGATACCTGTCTCCGGCCTGTTTGGGTTTTGGGGATTGTTTGAAGGTCTGCAAGTCAAGCAACACAGCGGAGCTCTGAGAAGGAATTTCGCTATGGTGACAAACATGACAAGACGCCACATTGTTGGATAGCTTTCTACCGTAGTGTTACCTAGGTCAGCAATTCATTATTCGTTACTAGGGTAACCAACTACTTAGGTGAGCTTTTGTTACCGAGTATGTGACGCATAGTCAGACCGAAGGCTAAACTGGTGAAGGCCAGAGTACCACCGACTACACCGAAGGCTGTTTTGTAATTATAGGCGGCTATCAGCAGCCCGCCTGCCATCGGTCCCGTGGAGTGACCGATATCCATTACGCTGGAGAGGATACCCAGTGCCCCGCCGTAACTAGATTCCCTGGCCAAATCAGCCACCAGGGCGGCACTGGAAGCAGTGACGGTGGCTAGTCCCAGACCAAAGAGACCAATGAGGAGAGCCACTACCACGTAATTATCGGACCAGGCTATCATGGTAATACTCGCTGCTCCCAATAACAGACCGATGGCGATAGTCGGTACCCGACCGTAGCGGTCGGAAAGACGCCCCATCCATGGTTTGGCCAGGGTGGCAACCGCAATCTGGATAGTGAAAAGCAGGCCGATACTCAGCGGCTTGAATCCCACCTCCTCATAGAGGTAGATGGGCAGAAAGACCTCCAGGCAGCCGAAGGCGAAGTACTCCACGGCCTCAACCACGCTTGTAGTGAGGATACCGCGATGAGTCAACATAGCCATAATATCTCGCTTAATCTCGCCCTGTTCTTCTTTGACCAATTCGCCGGCTGAAACATGTGCAGTGACCGGGCGAGGCAGCTTGAGAGCAGCGATGAGTGACAGGGTACCGATAATACCGGTCACCAGGTATACCCAGTGGAAGTTATTCCCGAATATTAGTGCTCCGCCCACAAGAGGAGCCAGAAAGCGACCCACCATAGTTGCTGAAGAATACCAGCCTATCTTTTCACCCCGTCCGCTGTCAAAGGTATCGGCCACGGCGGCCATAGCCACAGGACCAAGTATGGCGGTGGCAAATCCATGATAGATACGCACCAGCACCAGGTGCCAGGGCTGGGTTACCAGCAGGTATAAAAATGGGGCGCTGGCAAAAACAATGGCAGCAACGATTATGACCCGCCGTCGGCCAATTATATCGGAAAGTATACCCGCTGGCAGGCTAACGACGATACCTACCACTGTAGAAGCGGCAGCGATAAAACCGACCGTGCCCATAGGCACATTAAGGGAGCGGATAATAAGGGGAAGTACCGGGTTTTTGGCCATCGTGGAACTGAATATAGCCAGCCCACCCACAATGCAGAGGAGGATGAATGGCGAGATTCTCAGCTTCAATCAAGTCTCTCCACTGTTAACTCCGGCATTTGTGACAGAGTGAACTGTTGCTGGTGTTGTTCTATCTCCGTAACTACCCTTCGGACCTTATTTTATCAGTAGTGAAGGAAATATCAATTTGCTTCGTCAATTCTGCCGCTTCACCATGCATCTTGATTGCCTGAAACGGAAGACCTGCAGGCGATTGTAGATATGTTATAGCAATAGGGAGTTACTCCGTCACCCGACCCAAAGGGCATACCCCTTCTTGAAATCTAGATAGCTGTCTCTGAGCAGGTCGGATTTTGGGGATAGAGCGTAAATTGTTTATATTAGCATGCCATACTATGGTATTGTGGGACGTTCTTTCAAAAGGAGGAGCGTCAGTTGCAACCGCAATCGTTACCACCACCGCTTCCTCCCCCTAGGATCATACTTTCATCCTCAAAGTAGGCAGTTACATTCTTATCGGAGTCCATGGTAATGACAATAGTGGGTGACGTGCCCGTGGCATCACCGCTCCAGTGGTCAAAGTCCCAACCGGAGATGGCGGATACATTAATAGTCACCTGAGTGCCACTAGGATACTCATGGGTACCCTCACTAGGATTTATGATTCCTTGACCGTTAATGCTGATTGTAAGGTTATGAGTTACTGGGGTGATAGCCTTAAAGTTAGCAGTGAGGCTTTTATCCGAGTCCATTGTTATAGTGACAGTGGGCGAAGTGCCTGCCGCACTACCGCTCCAGTAGTCAAAGGCATAACCATTAGCTGCGCTGGCTGTCAGTGTTACCTCTTCATCTAATTCGTATTCGCCATCAGAGGGAGAGACGGAACCTGCTTGGGGAGGGTTGACACTTGCACTAAGTGTGTATGTAAGTGCGGGCGTAGCCAGGGTTACTCCCAAGATGATAGCTATAATAGCAACTACGATGATTATCGCCAGGTTCTTCTTACTCAATCTTATCCCCATTTTTCGTAATAGTGTATCGTATTGGAGCCAGCGGGAACTGTCAATAGACCTTTTGTAGAACGACGGAGCTACAAATACAATAACAGTAAAAACGACGATAAGGATAACAACGCTAACAGAATGGTATAGTAGTATCATAGTAGTAGCATGATTGCCGAGAATCGAAGTGAGGCAATATGTCGGTAAAATACTATGTTGGTTGCAGCGGCTGGCACTATGAGCACTGGCGTGGGCTTTACTACCCCGGGGAACTATCCAAGTCTAAATGGCTGCCATTTTATGCACGGCAATTTACTGCTGTGGAGCTGAACAACAGTTTTTATAAGCTGCCTTCGGAGAAGGCATTCACCAACTGGCGGGAATCCACCCCCAACAACTTCATTTTTACTGTCAAGGCGAGCCGATTCATCACGCACATAAAAAGATTAAAGAATTTAGGTTCGGCAGTGGAGAACTTTTTATCGCGGGCTGTTTTGTTGAGAGAAAAACTGGGCCCTTTGCTGTATCAACTGCCTCCTAGCATGAAGCGCAACGATGAACTATTGCAGGATTTTCTATCTTCGCTGCAGCCAGAATATCAGCATGTAATTGAGTTTCGCCATGAATCATGGATTGATGACGCCGTATTCGATATTTTGCGGGAACACAATGTCGGGTTGTGCGTTTTCGACATGCCCGGCTTTGGCTGCCCCCTTGTCGCCACCAGTGATTTTGCCTATATTCGTTTCCACGGCAGCGAGGGTCTGTATTCCAGTTGTTACTCTGACCAGGAGCTTTACCAATGGGCACAAAGAATTGCCCGATTGGGCAAAGATGTCAAGGCCAGCTATATTTATTTTAATAACGATGCTGAGGCATTTGCGGTCAAGAACGCTATAACACTGGAGAATTACCTAAAAAATCCTTGACCTTTCGGGCCTGGGCTGGAGTTATGCCTTGTGTCTGGCTGAGCTCCTCCAAGGAAGCTTCTTTGATAGCTTCAATTGAACCAAACTTTTTTAATAAAGCCTTCTTTCGCCTTGGCCCGATGCCGGAGATATAATCCAGAGCAGACGTAATGCCTTCTTTGCGGCGCAACCTGCGGTGATAACTTATGGCGAAGCGATGTGCTTCGTCCCTGGCTCTTTGTAGTATATGTAAGGCTGGAGAGTCTTTAGGTATGTAAACCGGCTTACGGTCGCCGGGTATGAAAACCTCTTCATTTTCCTTAGCCAGGCTGGCTATGGGGAGAGAGTCCAGTTCTAATTCTTGCCTCACCTCCAGGGCGGCATTGAGTTGTCCCTTGCCGCCGTCAATGAGAACAAGGTCGGGAATGATTGCCCAGGTACTTCCGCCTGTCAAGCCCCGTCTAAACCTGCGCCTCAATGTCTCTTGAATCATGGCATAATCGTCAGCCCCAGCCACAGTCTTGATGCGGAAACGTCGATAATGTGCCGGTTTAGGTCGACCTTTTTCCAGTACGACCATGCTGCTCACAGCCAAAGTACCCTGAATGTTGGAGACGTCATAGCATTCTATTCTCCGGGGCATTTTGGGCAGACGCAGTTTTTGTTTTAATTCTCTCAGGCCAGATGTAATAACCTCTGTTTTAATCTCTTTGGCCTGGGATAGTGCTAAACGTTGGGCGGCGTTCTCCGCTGCTGTATCCACCAGCTTCCTTTTGGCTCCCCGTTGCGGAACTTGAAGCTCAACCCTGCTTCCCCTTTGCTGTCCGAGCCATTCGGAAAGCACCGCCGGCTCGTCCACCGGGTGCTGGAGTAATATAAGCTGTGGTATATGTGAGGCAGAGGCGTAATATTGTTTCACAAAGCTTGTCATTATTTGCCCGGGAGATTCACCCTGGATGCCCTCCATAATAAAATGGTCCTGGCCGATAAGTTTGCTATTTCGGATAGAAAATATTTCAACATAAGCCTGTTCTTTATTTTGTGCCAGGCCGATGACATCCTTTTCTCCCTGTAATTTTGTCGCAATCCTCTGTCCTTCTATGACTGCTTCTATGGCTTTAATCTGGTCTCGTAACAAAGCTGCTCTCTCAAAATGAAGCTGCAGCGCCGCTGCTTTCATCCTGGCATTTAATTCACGAAGAATAAGTTCCTGTTTCCCCTGTAGAAATAAGATGACCTCGTTTATTACATCTCGGTATTCCTGTTTTTCCACTGCGCCAATGCATGGTCCGAGACAACGGTGGATATAATAATCGAGACAGGGCCGCTTATATTTCCCTTCGATTTGTTTGTCGCAACTGCGAAAAGGGAAAATCTTCTCTATTAGCCTCAAAGTCTTACGTACCGAACCGGGACTGGCAAAAGGCCCAAAGTACTTGGCACTGTCTTTCTGCACCCGGCGCGTGATATATACGCCGGGCCAGTCATCGTTAATATTTATTTTAAGGTAAGGAAAAGTCTTGTTATCCTTGAGGTTTATATTATAGTATGGAGTATATTTCTTTATCATGTTGCATTCCAGGATAAGCGCTTCTTGCTCAGAATTGGTAACTATGAATTCGAAATCTCGTATTTTTGACACTAATTTCTGGACCTTAGCTGATAGGCTAGAGGGAGCGCCAAAATAACTCCTGACTCGACTGTTCAGGTTATTTGCCTTGCCTACGTAGATAATCTTACCCTCTTTGTCCTTGAAAATATAAATTCCTGGTTTTGCAGGCAAAGCTTTTAATTGCTGTGATTCCATGGCAAACTATTGTAGCAACTGCCTTGTACAGGGGCAAAATGCCTCGGACTGTGGTAAAATAACTGTGATGAAGCTGGATATCGATGCCTTCCTTCAAGGTTTGACTCAAGAGAAAGGTTATTCTCAAAATACTGTCGCTGCTTACCGCAATGATTTGGCTCAACTGGTAGCCTTTATTACTGCAGAGCAGGAGAAGGGTCTAATCCAATCTTACGACGAGATTTTAAAGAGCTATTTGCTCAAGCTCAGAGAGAAGAGATATTCTACGGCTACAACTGCTCGTAAAATTGCCTCAGCCAAGTCATTCTTCAAATTCATGGTTGCTTCGGGGAGGATGAAGGAGAATCCGACTAAAAATTTACCTTCTTTTCAGGTTGGCAAGCATTCGCTCAGCTTCTTATCTTCTGATGAGTACCAAAGATTACTTGCCGAGGCAGCAAAGCTGTCTACGCCGGAAGCTAAAAGAGATGCTGTGATGCTAGAATTGCTTTATGCGACCGGTTTACGCATAAGTGAACTAGTGTCATTAAACGTTAAAGATATTGATTTGAAGCAAAATTGTGTGCATATTAACCCCAAAAGAAGGGTCCCTTTTGAATATCGCTTGACCCCGATTTTAGGAAATTTCCTCAGGAATGATAGGTTGGATCTATTATATGATGAGAAAGTTGAAGCTCTATTTCTTAACCGGCGTGGTAAGAGGTTGACTCGCCAGGGGTTCTGGCAGATTATTAAGGGTTACGCCTCAAAGGCGGGGTTGAGTAATAAGGTTACACCGCAGACCTTGCGGCATAGCTTTGCCAGACGTAAATTACAGAGTGGCACCGAGCTAAGTCAACTCCAACAACTCTTGGGTCACGCATATATTTCGAGTACAAGAATTTATAAGCAATCTGCATCAAGGTGAAGATAATGGCGAAAAAATCAAAACGTGCTAGAGCTAAGCATCGAGCTAGAGTGGTAAATAAGGCACAGGTGGAGTTTTCACAACAGCCAGAGCAAATGCCTGCCGGGGTATCGTCGCCGGCCCAAACATCCCTAAAAGTTCGACCCTCAAAAGTTCAAGATTTAGCCAACCGCCATCAATATGTTATACCTGAAGTAAAACGCATCGGCATCATCGCCGGAGCCATAATTGTAATTCTCATAATTTTATCTTTTGTTCTCGGTTGACATCTGCAGTTGGTGACTTGTGGTGGATTTAGCGCGGGCTAGAGAGAATCTACTTAAACATCTCGAGTACGAAATCGCGGACAAGCGTGTAATTGAGGCCATGAAGCATGTACCGCGTGAAGCCTTTGTATCTCAAGAGCATTATCACCTCGCTTATGAAGATAGACCTTTAAGCATTGGCTTTGGGCAAACAATCTCCCAACCCTTCATTGTAGCCCTGATGGTGCAAGCTCTGGAGCTCAGGGGGGATGAAACAGTACTCGAGCTAGGTACGGGAAGTGGTTATGAGGCTGCTATATTGGCTGAGTTGGCTCAAAAAGTGGTTACTGTGGAGTGTATACCCGAATTGGCGGAATCAGCCAGGCAAGTTCTGGATAATCTAGGTTATTCCAACATCGAGGTTCATATATCTAGCAGGACCTTGGGCTGGACGGAAGAGGCTCCCTACGATGCTGTAATAGTTTCTGCTGGTGCCCCCACTGTGCCTAAAGTCCTTTTGGAACAACTAGCCTGGAATGGACGATTGGTAATTCCGGTAGGTTCTCGATGGCAGCAGGAATTACTTAGGGTTACTAAACTCAGGAAAAGAAACCGGATAGAAAACTTAGGTGGTTGCTATTTTGTGCCACTCATTGGTGAAGGTGCATGGAGTAAGTAAAAGCTTGATTATTTGAAATATCTTTGGTGCTAAAAGCAAGAGTTGTAAGAAATTACCACGTTGTGAGTTGCAATATTATGTTTCAAATAATTAATAAAATGAGGAGGAAAATCGAGGCATGGATATCGTCGAAGCTATCCAACAAAGAATGAGCATTAGAGCTTTTAAACCTGACCCCGTACCTAAAGAAACTCTGAATGAGATATTGGATGTGGCTCTACGAGCTCCCTCCTGGGCAAATACTCAGCCCTGGGAATTCGCTATAGT
>Ga0180433_10010228_pt1 | contig 11329 bp, 8 predicted proteins | sample SS_ome_8_FD_132980 | JGI IMG/M metagenome (GOLD analysis project Ga0180433, IMG submission 132980) | Hypersaline lake sediment archaeal communities from the Salton Sea, California, USA - SS_1_D_1 metaG | ecosystem: Environmental > Aquatic > Non-marine Saline and Alkaline > Hypersaline > Sediment... | reverse complement strand
TTCTTGAAGGCGCCGTCACACTGGCCAAGTTTGGTCAGTTCGATAGAGCGTTAAAAGAATTAAACGAGTTGTTAAAGAAGCCTCCCATCCGAATGACTGCCGCTAAAAATATTTTACGGTGTCATATGGCACGTACTTCCATGGAGGACGCTGTTGCTCAATTTCAGAAATGGCAGTCCAGCGACATTTTTACAAATAGCCAGTTGATAACCATCCGTCTGTTTCTTGAAGTTTTCCGTTACGATAATTTTAAAGAAAACATTTCCCTGCAATTAAAAAATCCCGAAGATCTTGAAACGCTTGAGATAACCAATGGCAAAATTCCCGATATCTGTTCCATGATAATAACTTTGGTTGACGGGCCGTTAAAGGGAGTGACATTTGCTCTTGATGTTCGTTTTCAAATAGGAAAGGTGATCACTTTATTCATCGAAGACCACAAGGAAGAGTTGCTGGAAAGTTTTGAGGTTGGCAAACCTCTTGAGAACCTGAAGTTTAATACCACGACTGCCATATTTAAAGGTAAAGGGGTTGTTTCTGAAAAAACAAGGATCGATTCCGGGGCCCGGCGGGGAAATTACCGCGTCGACATCCAGGTTATGACTTCGTAATCGGTGGTACATTCGATTTTTTACAAAACAACACCCGTGATCCTTTTAATTTTCCCGTGATGTTTTGTTTTTGGACTTACCTTTATTGCTTGTCACCTGACAAGAATCTTTCAGTCAGGTGGAAATTCCTAATTTTGGTCAGATCTTCTCGGTTCATAAATAATTTTTTTCTATCAGGTCTGCCAGTGATTTAATCTCTTCCAAACCAAATACCGGAACATTTACCCTGATATCCGTATCCGTAACCAGAGCGATCACGGTTTTATCATTTTGGCAAAGGGGGAGATTGTTTTTGTGGGAGCGATATAGTTCTATTTTGGGCCTGTTTTCTTTTTTGAACCCTTCAGCAATAACAAGATCCACGTCATCAAAATATTTTCCAATGCGTTCCAATCCCGCGCTATTTTCGTCTTTTACCATGACGATTTTTTCCCTGGAAGCAATAACGACCGTATCTGCACCGGCCGCTTTGTGACGCCAGCTGTCCTTTCCTTTTGTATCCAATTCAAAATCATGATGGGTGTGTTTTATGGTCCCTATACGGTATCCCCGGTTTTTTAATTCAAAAATCAGCTTTTCGATCAGTGTGGTCTTGCCGGATTTGGATTTACCTACAACAGAAATAATCGGGAGCATGTCAATTTACCTTTTTATTTGCAACCGTTCAAAAGCACAAATCTGTTTCTTTTTGTCAGCATCTGATGCCATAATTTGTTGAGACGTTCCTATATGTTGTGTGAACATAAGTAGAAAATCAAGTGGTGTCAAGATAAGCACAAAAACCGTTCAGAGCAAACCCATTTGATTTCGGTACAGCGTCTCCCTGTATTGGGATTCAAATGCGTTTGCCCTAAAAAACGCTTCTTACCCGCTTGACACCCAGGACCGGTTTCTCTAAACTAAATTATAGAGAAGATTGGAGAGAACTGCTCCATTGGGTTAAAAAAAATATATTGAAACAACACTCAAATTTTAATTTGTCCTGAAAAACCTGGTCCTTTGGGCCAGGATTCTTTACTGAGATTGCCATGTATGGATGGTGCGGAAAAATTACAAAAATAAACCTTTGTGATCACACATGGACCATCGAAACGGTTGATCCGGAGATCCTGAAAAAGTTTATCGGAGGCAGGGGCCTGGCCGGATATTATATAGGGAAAAAAATAACCCTCAACTGGGATGATCCGGATATGCCCCTTCTCATTTTTACCGGTCCTCTCGTTAATACGCGATCTCCCACATCCGGACGCATGACCGTCATGTCCCGGTCACCGCTCACCGGTACGGTGGGTGATTCTTCAGTGGGAGGATCTTTTGGCACTGAATTAAAAAAAGCCGGGTTTGACGGCATTATTATCACCGGAAGGAGTCATACACTTTCCGGTATAGAGATATTGAACGCTTCTATTCATGTTACAGATGCAAGTCATCTTGCCGGCCGACAAACCGGATATGTTCATTCATTGTTAAAGGGAAAAGGATCTGTGGCCGTTATCGGACCCGCGGCCGAAAACGGGGTTGCTTTTTCAAGCATCATTGTAGATCGACATTTTGCAGCGGGCAGAGGCGGAATCGGCCGGGTATTGGCTTCCAAAAACATAAAATACATTACCGTAAAAGGCACGGGGGCCACCAGTATCTTTAATTCCCAGGATCTTAAAAGCGCCCGGGAAGATGTTTTCAGGCTTGCAGCGGCTTCTCCGGTTTTGCTTGGAGAATTCGGAATATCCCGATTCGGCACCGGCGCCCTGTATGATCTCATGGATGCAAGATGCATGATGCCTACCGACAATTTTCGCCAAACAAGGTTCGGCCGCGCCCCTTTTATGAATGCCCATGCGTTTAGGAAAACATATGCTCCGCAAAAAAGAGGGTGCCGGGGATGCCACATTCTTTGTAAAAAAATAAGCAAAAACCAGACCCCTATCCCAGAGTTTGAAACCATGTCTCATTTCAGCGCACTGATAGACAACAGCGATATGCATACGGTAGTGCAAGCAAACCGGATATGTAATGAAATGGGCATGGATACGATTTCGGCTGCAGCCACCCTGGCGTGCTTTTCTGAAACTACCCAAAAACGATTGTCGCCGGATGATATCATCTCTTTGCTTGTTGATATCGGGAAAAAAAGGGGGTTGGGTACAGAGCTGGGTAGGGGCGCTGCATCTTATGCCTCGCGTCGCGGTCGTCCCGATCTTGCCATGACAGTCAAAGGACTGGAGTTGCCGGCCTATGACCCGAGAGGTGCATATGGGATGGCCTTGGCTTATGCCATATCCACTCGTGGCGGATGCCATTTGAGAGCATACCCGATCAGCCACGAGATTTTAAGAAAACCGGTTGCCACAGATCGTTTTTCTTTCAACGGTAAAGCCAGAATAATAAAGATCGGTGAAGATTTAAATGCAGTGGCCGATTCCCTTACCGCATGCAAATTCATCTTCTTTGCCGCATCCCTGGAAGAGTATGCCAGGATTTATACCGCGGTCACGGGAATAAAGATATCCGGACAGGATCTGTTTAAGATCGGAGAAAGAATCTATTATAATGAACGGATCATGAATTCAGCCAACGGGTTTACAGAAAAAGATGACGACCTGCCGGACCGTTTCTTTACATCACCGGGTTACAAAAACGAAAGTATTGATATTGATCCCATAGACAGGAAAGCGTTTTTAGAAGCGCGTTCCAATTATTATTTGGTCAGAAAACTGGATCAAAACGGTATGCCGATTCCGGAAACGGCAAAGAAGCTGGGCCTTGACGTTTTTTAGATGTGTTATAGCGGTAAAATGTTACATAGTGCCCGAACGAAAATATGGATCAAATTTTTCGTACATACGAAGATAAGTTTCTAAAAAACGGACTGGCAGATCCGGGGGCGCCGCTGCTCGGCCTGCTTGATGCCCGCCTTTCATGGAACAGAGATGATATAGCGCGTGCCGAATTTGAAAGACTGTTCGAACATGTTAACATGAGCGCCCTTGTGTTTTCGCAGCCTGCCGAGCCCTATCGGAGCATTGTAGAATATCTCGGAGAAACCTCGGGCGGGACCATCTTTCCCACTGACTGCGAAACCCGAACATTCCTCCATGACCTTCCGGTCTCATTCAATTTTTCATCAGAGTCCATTATTTCAGCCCTGAAAGAACGTAAAAGCGTTATTATTCCCGGCCAAGGTATTGTCACTTACGGCACTGTGGGCCTTGAACAGGCTTATGTTACATTTTCTTCGGTCTGCTTTGCCTGTTTTGTAAAATTCTTTTCGGATTATCTGCATGACATAAAACATGGAAAGATAAACGACAAAAGGCAAAATCTATTCGACGTGCTGGTAAATAAACTCGAACCGGCTCCTTGTTTTAAGGGGTCACTCACGAAAGGACCTTTTGACTCGGAAATAAGTGTTTATCAGGCAATACAGGAAGCAGGAATGCTTACGGTTGAACACCGTTTGGTCGATTCCTATTTTGGTAACATTTCGTTTTGTTACAACGATACGCTGTATATCAGCCAGACCGGAAGCAGTCTGGACAACCTGAAAGGATTTATAGATCCTTGCCCCTTGGATGGATCATCCTGTGCGGCGATCACCGCTTCCAGTGAACTTCCGGCACACCTGAAAATTGTTAAAAATACCACAAGTAAAGCAGTCCTGCACGGTCACCCGAGATTCTCCGTCATACTTTCCATGGACTGTGACATTGAGAACTGCCGGTGCAGAGGTCAATGTCACATGAAATGCCCGCATGAACGGTTTGTCGCTGACATTCCCATTGTTTCCGGCGAAGTGGGTTCAGGACCCTACGGACTGTGCAACACGGTTCCTGAAGCCATTAAGGGCAGGCCGGGCGTTATCGTTTATGGTCACGGTGTTTTTACAACGGGTCACACGGATTTCAACCGGCCGTTTAAGAATCTTATTAAAATCGAAAATAATTGCCGCGAAGAATATTTTAACAGAGTCCGTTCATTTCACCGCACTGGGCGGTAACCCGAATATTTCATGGAATATCCGGGTCAGGACCCCATGTCATGTTTGATCATTTTGACATCATTGCGCCGTTTTATGATCGGGTTATCCGTAAACTCGACTTGAAACGTTTGATATATTTGCTGAAATTACCCGCCAGAGGTCGCCTGCTTGATGCCGGGGGCGGAACCGGACGGGTGTCATCCCGTTTACGGTCCTTGGTCGATGAGGTTGTGGTATGCGATCTGTCATCGTTTATGCTGAAACAAGCCAAAAACAAAGGCCATTTATTGGCGGTTCGAACCCACGTAGAACAACTTCCGTTCCCCAATGAGAGTTTTGAGCGAATTGTAGTGGTAGATGCCCTGCACCATTTTTGCGATCAGCGGAAATCCATTCAAGAATTGCTGCGAGTGCTCAAAACCGGGGGGTGTTTGGTGATAGAAGAGCCGAATATCGATAATTTTCTGATCAAATGGCTTGCTCTGGCGGAAAAACTGGCGTTAATGCAAAGTCGTTTCTGTTCTTCCCGGGAAATTCTCCGTATGATAACGGATCAAGGATTTGATGCCCGTGTTGAAAGTGACGGCCGTTTTTTTTTCTGGGTGGTGATTGAAAAAAACAGATAAAGGCGAAACGGAGTGATAACGTATCCGGCGGTTAAATACGACCTCCGCTCCATCTTAATTTGGCCTTGAGCACATCAAAATACTGCTGACCCGGCAATGTGATCATTTTAACCGGATAAAAACCTTTCCGGACAATGATGGTGTGTTCTTCATTGATTTCGAGGCCGGCCTGGCCGTCAAATGTCAGCATGATATCCGACGATTTTTTTCCAAGCCCGATTTTGATGGTTGCTGAGTCAGGAACAATGAGTGGACGGTTGGTCAGGGTAAACGGGCAGATCGGTGTCATCAGGATACCCGGAACTGCCGGATGAATAATCGGACCGCCGGCGGCAAGTGAATAGGCGGTTGAACCGGTGGGGGTTGCAACAATAAGTCCGTCTGCACTGTATGTTGTCAAATAGTGATCGTTGATATATGTTTCGATATGAGCAAGTCTTGCAAGGGCGCCCTTGTTTATGACAATATCGTTAAACACGGTTTCACGGGCCAGTTCCTCTTCCCCCCTGAAGACTTTAACCAGAAGGCGCATCCTGGGTTCTATGTTGAACTGGTTATTTAAAACAGCCTCGGCAGCAGAAAAAAGGTTTTCTTCCACGGTTTCCGCCAGAAAACCGACTTCACCGAACTTGACTCCGATAATCGGTATATTCTGATCTCCGATCCAGCGAACCGCACTCAAAAAAGTGCCGTCTCCCCCTAAGACAAAAATGTAAAGCAGGTCCGCCGGAGCGAATGATTTATCTTCTTGTGCAATTCTGCGTCTTGGAGGCAGGTGTTCTTTTCTGACAACCTCTATGTCTTTCGAACGCAGCCAACTTTCAAGTTCATCGGCCTTTTTAATTGCCTCTGGGTCCGGTTTTACAACAATTCCTATCTTTTTCACGGCCAAGTATTACTCCTTTATTATTCGTGAATTTCTCCCCTGCCTTTTGCTTTGTGGTTTTCGGTTTTCCAGGGTCTTGCGGCCAGAATAAAAGCCATGACCAGATTTATCAGCAGCCAGACGATACCGATTAAAACAACCGCCGTCCAAGAATAGCCTCCGTAAGGTTTGCTCAGTTCATTATAAAAATCAATGGATAGGAGGATCAGAAGTACGGCCGGGATAAAGACTTTAATAAAAAACTCCCATCCGGCGCCCACCTTGATGGAAGATATCCTGTTAATATGGTGTCGCATTATTTTGATATTAAACAGCCACCCCACAAGCAGACACTCTGCTATGGCAACGATCAACAGTCCGTAATGGGTTAAAAAATGATCGGTAATATCCAGCCAGAACAAACCCGCATGTGTTGTGAAGATAATGGAGCCGATGAAGCCGAGAATACAAAGAACCGTAACAAACGTTTTTCTGCTGATGCCGAACTTGTCAACCACGGCGGACGTAAAAGCCTCTATAATTGAGATAGAAGAGGATACCCCGGCAACCACCAGACAGAAAAAGAAAACAGCGCCAAAGATATTTCCTCCGGGCATTATGGACAGCGCTTTTGGATATGCGACAAAAGCAAGGCCGATACTTTCTGAAACCACTTCTGATATTTCTCGGCCCTGTGAGACAGCCATAAAGCCGAGCACTGAAAAAACGGCGAAACCGGCAAACAGGGAATACCCACAGTTGATTAAAGCGGTAACATAGGCACCGCGTGTCAGATTGGCCTTTTCGGGCAGATAACTTGCATAGGCGATCATAATACCGAACCCCAGAGAGAGGGTGAAAAAAATCTGACTGAAAGCATCTATCCATATCCTGGGTTTGGCAAGCATGGTAAAGTCCGGTTTTAGATAGGCTTTTATACCGACACCCGCACCGCCAAGGGTCAAAGACCAGAAAACCAGCATGGCTGTCAGAACAAGAAGCAGCGGCATAAATATTTTATTGGCGAGTTCTAACCCTTTCTTTACCCCTCTGTAAACAATAGCCCAGTTAACGAACCATATAAACGCCACGCCTGTAAAAACAGGAGTGACAATGCCCTTGATCTCGAAAGGAGATTTGCTGACGGCTAAAAATTGGGTGAAAAAATAACGATTGGGATCATTCCCCCAGTCCAGGGACAAGGATTTGATGAAATAATTTAAGCACCAGGAAATAATCGTGATATAATACAGAACAATGCCGAACATCACAAAACTGACAGACCACCAGCCGAGCCATTCCCATTTTTTATTTATCTTTCTGAATGCCAGAGGGGCGGATCCGATTCGCTCATGTCCGATTGCAAATTCAAGTATCAATAACGGGATGCCTACGCTGAGGAGGGCTAGGATATAAGGAATTAAGAATGCGCCTCCTCCATGCTTATAGGCCATGTAGCTGAACCGCCAGATATTACCGAGTCCGATGGCGGAACCCACCGCTGCAAGAACAAATCCTATTTGACTTTGCCATTGTTCTCTTGCCATGATATAAAATTTTTAGAATTTTTATTTGAATGTACCATAACCTCATGATTTTAGAAATAAGTATTTTTAACCGGAGCTTCCCATGGCCGGGAAAATATAAAATACGGGTTAAGTGCTTTCCTGAAGCATTTTGAGATGCTTGCTGAGCTTAACCGGGTAAGCTTGATATTCTAAGATCGATTTGTAGCGATCATCCAGCAAGGCAAAATTATTTTTAAAACTCTCCCGTATTGCCTGCAACGGAGGATGGGGTTGTAATATCTCTCCGTTTTCCATAACCTTTTTAAGCAGGGGCGTTCCTTGATCCACGATATCGTCTCTTAATCCGATGATATCTTCCAGATATCGTCTGTTTGGGTCTGATTTTCTAAAGACCTGCTTTTCACCGGCCAGAGTAATCTTGCCGGGACTCAATTTCCTGACATCACGGTTCTTGAAGCGAACCATTTTATAAACCACATCAAGATAGGGGGCGTCTGCGGAAACCCCGACGTTGGTACCCACTCCGAATGCATCGATTTTGGCGCCCCGGGAAATGACCTTTGCAATTTTGAACTCATCAAAACCGCTGCTGGCAAAAATCTTGACATCAGAAAGACCGGCGTCATCGAAAATTTTTCTCACCTTTTGGCTCAAATCCACCATGTCTCCGCTGTCAAGGCGTACGCCCACGAGCGAATGTCCCTTTTGTTTCATCTGTTTTGCAACCGTAACCGCATGTTTTGCACCGTCGATGGTATTGTAGGTATCAATCAGAAAGACGGCGTTATCGGGAAAAGTTTCGGAATAAGCGGTAAATGCCGCCAGGTCCCCGCTAAACGCCTCGATATAGGAATGGGCCATGGTTCCGGATATGGGAATGCCGTACATTTGCCCGGCAAGGACATTGCTTGTGGCGGCAAATCCGGCAAGATATGTGCTGCGGGCAACGTTGTGCCCGGCATCCTGACCCTGAGTCCGTCGCAGGGAAAAGTCGATCAGCGGACGGTTGCCGGCAACATGAACACATCTGGCGGCTTTTGAGGCAATCATGCTTTGAAAACCGATGGTATTGAGCAAAAATGTTTCGATAAGCTGGGCTTCAATAATAGGCGCCGTCACTTCCAAAACCGGTTCATTGGCAAAGAAGATCGTGCCTTCGGGCATGGCAAAAATTTTCCCTGAGAAGCCAAGTCCGGAAAGATATGAAAGGAAGTCTTTTGAAAAAATACCCGTGGTTTGCAAATAGCTTATGTCTTGCTCCGAAAATTTGAATCCCGCTAACTCATTCAGAACATCTTCAAGGCCCGCTGCTACAAAGAAGTTCCTTTTTAAATACTTTTCTCTGACAAACAGTGAAAAGGTAGCCGTGGAAAATATCCGATGTGCAAAATAACTGGCCGCCATGGTCAACTCGTAAAGATCGGTAAAAAGTGGCCCGGCTCGATATGCTTTTGTCATGAGATACTAACTCCGTAAAGCGGTTTCATCATTAAAGTGTGATATTGAACACGTTCTGCAGAGAATCCGTTGAACGAAAAATATTCATTCCTGCATCGGAAAATCGTTGAAAAGCAGCGTCGGCCTGATCCGTATAATCCACCACGCCGGGAATGACTACTGGAGATGTGCAGTCTTCCATAAGATACACTTTTTCAGCCAGCCTTTTATCCTCGGATTCTATCTCTTGCAATAGATCGTCAATGGTCCAGGCCATACAATGACTTTTTGCCTGCCCGGCAATGATGACCGCATCAAATTCTAAAAGTTTGCCGATAAACCCGGCGTTTTTTTCTGCGATTTGATTGCCGTCGTGGTCATCCAGCACTTCCGGGCTCAGCACCGGATAATTCTCCGTAAACGGGTTGCTTCCCTTGACTTGAAAATCAGGCAAACTGTATCGAGCGATACTATGGAAAAAAACGGCCTCCTCAACCGATGAAACCAGTGCATGGCCAATCCCTCCCAGTATTCCATGATATGGCCAGATTGTGAGATTGTATTTGCCGCCTTCTTTTAATTTCCGGGTATAGTGACGCAGGAATTTCTGACCGTATGCTACATCGATGTTTAGACTTTGGGCAATCTCGGGATTGAATTTCCAGATACCCCTCTCGACATCTTGTGCAGAAATAAGTGTATAAGGAGCCGGATGGTCACCCTTTTCGTTGACCAGAAAGATACTATGAAAGACTTGTATGGTTTGATGGGTATCCATGGTGGGACAAACCTGGGTAATAACACCCAGATTACGATAGATGAATTCGCACAACCTTCTATTATCATCCACCGCAGCGGTTCCTGAACGTCCGCCGACAAAAATCTCAAATTCCGGGATACAAAATGTGTTCTGAACATCCACGAGCAAGAGACAGATTCTAAAGGTATCTTCAGAGACAGCCTTTATCTTATGCTGCTTCGCCCATTTTCTCGCGTCTTCACTGCGCTCCTGATATTGAACTCTCCATATCTGTCCCACTTTACCAGGATCAAAATGAGTGGGTATCGGCAGATCATTTGGCGACATGACCGCCTCCTTTTTGTTGGATGCTTTTTTATATTAAAATATGAGTCAGAATCTTAAATTTCAAGTAAATTTTGAAAATTCCGGACAATTATTGACTATTTGTTCGATTTAAGGGTACACATTTGAATAATAATCCATAAATTTATTAAGATGTCCTGCTACTCATCTATGGGTGAGATTGAATAAACTTCATTTGCCGATTGACAAGGAATAAGGAATTCTTATATAATTGTTAATATGAATAAGTTAAATATAAGATAATTATACCTGAGGGGGATGTCATGATAACCAAAGGAAAGGAAAAAGAGGGCTTGGATAAAAGGATTATGGCTGCAAGGCAGGCAGCAGGTTTTTCAATTACCGAAGCAGCTCAAAAACTGGGGTTTAAAAACTATCAGACGCTTTCGGCCATTGAAAAAGGTGCAAGGAAAATAAATGCCCACGAATTAGTAATGATGGCTCGTTTATATGGCAGAAGCCTGGACTATTTCCTGGAATCCGACGTTGCCCCCGATCCTGTGCCGCTGTGGAGAAAGTCAAAAAAAACGAACGTAAATCAAATACAACGCCAATTCCTTTCTTTTCTGGAAAATTACAACAACTTGGAACATCTACTGGGTCTCAAGCGGCGATGGAAAGATGTTCAGAAAAATTATGACAGGGATGATTTTTCCGTAAATGGTTTTGAACAGGCCGAAAAACTCGGCGCTGAAATTCACAATTTCCTCGACTTAGGTTCTCGTCCTTCCTTTAATCTGCTTAACGTACTCGAAAATAAACTTCGTTTTAAGATCCTTCATTTGTCTTTGAAGACGGGTGTCTCCGGTGCCAGTGTTGTGGATAACACGGTGGGGGTTGGCATACTCATTAACATTAATGATGCGCCATGGAGAAGAAATTTTGATCTGGCACATGAGTTGTTTCATATTGTGACCTGGGAGGTTTTCTCTCCTGAAGAAATTGGTAATGGTACAACAAAAACCAGGCCGGAACAATATGCGGACATTTTCGCTTCAAGTCTGCTCTTACCCGAAGCTCATCTCATCGATACACTCAAAGAAACAGTTACCGACAATGAAATCAGAGTTATTGATATTATTGAACTGGCCAAGGAGTTCGGTGTTTCAACGGAAGCAGTCTTTTGGCGACTTGTCAACCTGAAAGAGCTTAAAAAATCCCAAGTGCAGAGCGTCCT
>Ga0180433_10010227_pt1 | contig 11329 bp, 10 predicted proteins | sample SS_ome_8_FD_132980 | JGI IMG/M metagenome (GOLD analysis project Ga0180433, IMG submission 132980) | Hypersaline lake sediment archaeal communities from the Salton Sea, California, USA - SS_1_D_1 metaG | ecosystem: Environmental > Aquatic > Non-marine Saline and Alkaline > Hypersaline >... | reverse complement strand
TAAATCCTTTACCAGAACAGTCCCCTCTGAAGTACCGTCGCTTTTCCATAATTCATTACCAAATATTCCATCATTACATGTGAAGTATAATAAATTGCCAGCAGCAGTCAGGTTATTAGGATATGAATTTGATAATGTATTTATATTTTTTACCATTACAGTTCCGGGCTTAGTACCATCACTTTTCCAGAGTTCCTTCCCATTTATACCACCATCTGCCATGAAAAATAACAGATCATCTACTACAGTAATATAATAAACAAAGGCATCCCATGCAGGATTAATATCTTTTACTTTATATGTTCCTTCTTCAGTACCGTCAGTTCTCCACAGATCCCTTCCCTGACCATCATCAGCGCTGAAATATAGTATTTCATTCATATTTACTAAGTACAACGGATCGGAGGGATAAAGATCATGGATGTCTTTTACCATAATCGTCCCTTGCTCAGTGCCATCGCTTTTCCATAATCTTCGCCCGTTTGTACCGTCATCTGCACTGAAAAATAAAAAAGAGCCTGCCTGGGTTAAGTCTTCGATCTGGGAGGTTGTTGCAGGATTAATATCTTTTACTAAAACCGCACTTCCTTCTGTTCCATCACATTTCCATAATTCATCACCAATATCCAAACAATTTGCTTTAAAGAATACAATACCATTTACTTCTGTAAAGTAGTGAGGGTGGGAACTATAATATGTGGGATTGATATTCCCTAAAAAAACAGTGCCTTCAGGCGTCCCGTCACTTTTCCATGGTTCCCAGAAATAATCATAACAAAAACCGGAAAAATATAAGGTGCCGTTAACATTTTTAAGGTTAGCAGGTTCAAAATCATCAGATTCATTAATATCTTTAACAAGATATGGCACCTGTGCATAAGAGAATATCGTAGATAAGAAGCAGCAGATCAGGATCAGAATATGTCTGGGTATTTTTTTTTTCATTATCTGTCTGATAAAGATATACAACGGTTCAGGGGCTATAACAAATTTACGATTTATTTTGTTGTGTTGCAAGGTTTAATGGAACCAATCCGTAATGCCCAGTCATTCCACCCCCATTTGCGGGATGTTGATATTTTCCAGCTCGTGGGTGTAAAACCTTTCAAGGATGGTCTCGTCGTTGATCTCTTTGGATAGTGATTCAATGATATTCATAGGCACTTCAAAAAGGTCGAGGATCATAAGACCGTCAAGGGCATTGTTGAATTTCGGGTCAATATTGAAGCCTATGATCTTGGCGTTCAGCTTGATATATTTCTTTAACAGGACAGGCATTTTATAATTCGTAGGTTCGATATCCTCTATCACCTTGTCCAGCTTGTTAAGGTCATTATGTGTGTTCTCCAGGATAATATCCGCATCTGAGCTTGCATTGACCTTGAATTTTTTTCTCGGTTTGATATAGCTTGCAAGCCTGTAATTGAAATAGTGGGATTTGATAAACTCAATGAGCAGTGCTTTGGAAAATTTTGAATACCTGCTGCTGATGCTTACCGGACCAAACAGGTAGCGGTATTCAGGGTGTTTAAGAAGGAAATATAATATGCCTTTCCACAGCAGGAACAGGGGCAGTATCTTTTTCTGGTATTCAGGGACGATGAATGATCTGCCCAGTTCTATGGATTCGTTAAGAATATTCTGAAATTGTTTGTTTATTCTGAAGAGGCTTTGAGTATAGAATCCTTTGATACCGTATTGGATAAGTATATCCTTTCCTTTACCTACCCTGTATGCGCCGACTATACTTTTTGTGTCGGTGTCCCAGATAAATAGCTGGTGGTAATACAGGTCAAACTCATCAATATCCATACTCCTGTTCGTGCCTTCGCCCACATGCCTGAATGTTTCTTCCCTGAGTCTCCCTATTTCATGCAATATATGAGGCATTTCTATTGAAGGTGCGCAATATACAACATAGTTCTTGCTTTTGAACAGTACATAGTCCGAAAGTCTTTTCAGTTCATCCTGTATAGTGGTAACAGATACCGGCTCGGCAATTTTTTCAGCCCTGACCAGTGATCTTTTTATGGTCATTCTGAAGAACTTGGTCACTTCCAGCGGAGTGCCCAGAGCATACGTTTTTGCCCTCAGGAACCTGCCATACCGGGATATATCCGTGAATTCATCCTGGTCTTTTATTGATATGGGGTTTCCTATCCTGATCTTTATGATCTTCTTTTTCTTATTGAACAGCTCTGACGGCAGCTTTACAGTCCTGAGTATCGGATGTATTAGCCCGAGCAGGTGAAAAAAGCGGCTGTTATTACCCTGGAAATATATCGGAACAATAGGTACATGAGATTTCTTGATGAATTTTATTGCCGAATACAGCCATTGCTTGTCAGTTATCCTGTTCTTTTCGGAATTATATGTTGACACTTCCCCTGCAGGGAAGATGCCTAACGGATATCCGTCCTTAAGGTGGTTGATAGCATATTTTATTCCTGAAAGGCTTGAAGTTGTCACCCTAGTCCCCTCGAACGGGTTTACCGGCAGGAAATAATCTTTGATAGGTTTGATACGCCGGAGTATAAAATTAGCCATGACCTTATAATCCGGTCTGACCATTGACAGTATCTTAAGTATAAGGATACCGTCTATTCCCCCGAATGGGTGGTTAGAAATAGTGATAAATGCACCATTGGCCGGGATACGCTTTAACTCTTCCTCATTGAATTCATATCTGATCCCCAACTCCTCAATTGTGGCATCAATGAAATCAATCCCGTTCTTGTTAGATAATAATGAGTAATGACGGTTAAGCTTGTCATAACCGAGGATCCTCATTAATAGCTTTGCCGTTCCTTTACCTCCCAGTCCGTATAATTTAGCTGCATTTGATATATCCTTAGGATCAACCAGCTTCATATGCTACTTTTTGCAAAACGTAAATTTAACAATTATTTTAATATATCGTAATACAGAGCTGTAAAAGTTATTAACTAATCTATAGCGATGCTAATATACGAATGCATACGAATTATACGAATACTTATTAGTATATTGGCATCGGGTTTATTCGTATATTACATATTATATATAATAAGACTTACCGCTGACACTATCACAAAGATCACGATAGTGGCTCCGGCGATCTTATTTATCCACCTTAACGTGTTTTCATTGATCTTACTCCTGAACAGGTTAACAATACATGTAAGGGCAAACCACCACAGGGCAGCCCCCAGAAAGATGCCCAGGATTATCAGGATAGTGCTCCTCAGTGATACTACATCGGAAGCCATACCAAATCCAGCAAAAACACCAATAAAAACAATAAGTGTAAGCGGATTGGTTATTGTAAGGAAATATGTGGAAACCATATCCCCTATAAGGCTGGCATTAGGTCTGCCTTTTGAACCGGTGTTCAGCTTTGGTTGTGTTAAGTATATTTTTATTCCCAGTAAAAGCAACAATACTGCCCCTGCTATCTGAAAAGCAAGCTGGTTGTTTTGTAAGAATTCAATGATGAAAGTAATGCTGAATCCCGTGATCACTGCGTATGTCATATCTGAAAGAGCAGCTCCGATGCCTGATGCAAAGCCTGATCTCCTGCCGTAATTCATCGTCCTCTGAACGCATAATATCCCTATTGGTCCCAGGGGTACTGAGACGGAAAAGCCCACTACTATTCCCTTTAACAGATGAATTATATCCATTGAAAAAATTATTGGGCAAATATAGTGGAAAATGGGTTATGATAAAAATAACCAGAAAAATGCAATGCATTTTTGATAGCGAATTACGGATTACGGATTTATTTTGATGTCTGGATTTTGAAGTTTGATGTTACTTTTAATTATTTATTTTTAATTAAAAGTTTCGGTTCCATCATCTCCTTTATGGCATATTTAAGCCCTTCCCTGCCTAATCCTGAATCCTTAACTCCACCGTAAGGCATGTGGTCTATTCTGAAGATCGGGGCGTCATTGATTATCAGCCCGCCGACACTGATATTTTCGAATGCATAGTTCATTTCCTCAATACTGTCTGTGAAAACACCTGCCTGCAACCCGAAACGGGAATCATCAACAGAATGCACGGCATCTTGAAAAGACTCATAGCTTTCAACCGTGACTACCGGACCGAAGATCTCTTCTGCATTCACTTTCATATCTTTTTTTGTTTTTGTCAGGATCGTGGGTTCGTAATAAGTGAATTTCCTGTTGCCACCGCAGAGAATTTCCGCTCCTCCTTCCACTGCTTCATTAACCCATTCTTCCACCCTTAAGGCATTTTCTTCGTCTATCATTGCAGTGATCTCTGTTTCCGGATCATCCGGAGCGCCCTGCCTGAGGTTTTTCGCCTTCTCAACCAGGGTGCCGGTAAATTCATTGAATATATCCCTATGCACAAAGATCCTTTGCAGGTGTATGCATACCTGACCCTGGTATGCAAACCCGGCAAGCAGGCATCTGTTTACAGCATGATCCATATCTGCGCTGCAGGTGACAATAGCCCCGGCATTTCCTCCCAGTTCCAGCGTGACCTTTTTCTTTCCTGCCTGCTCTTTCATTCTCCATCCCACTTCGGGTGATCCTGTAAATGTCAGCTTTTTGAACCGTTGGTCAGTCACGAGCTGGTTTCCTGCCTGCCTGTCCATTGGTAAAACAGAAAATGCGCCTTTTGGAAGGTCCGTATTATGGATGATCTTTGCAAGCTCAAGTGTTGACAGAGGTGTTGACCGTGCCGGTTTAAGGATTATAGGATTGCCGGCAGCAATGGCAGGTGCGATCTTGTGAACTGCCAGGTTTAAAGGGAAATTAAAAGGGGAGATGCCGGCTGTAAGCCCTAACGGGAAATACCTGATAATGCCTTCTCTGCCTGCACCCGAAGGAGCCCAGTCAATAGACAGATACTCCGAAGGCAGCCGCTTACTTTCTTCTGCAGCTACAAGAAAAGTCTGCGTTGCCCTGTCAATCTCACCTAAAGCATATATTAGCGGCTTGGCTGCCTCCCTTGCCAGGATATCTGCCAGGTATTCGCGTTTGCTCCTGATCGTTTCTGATATCTGCATCAGTATCTCATATCTTTTATATACCGACAGATCCTTCATCTCCCGTTCCACTGCCAGTGCTGATGCAATGGACTCTTCAAGTTCGGGAGTCCCTGCAATATATGTCTGTGCAAAAACTTCACCCGTATAAGGGTTTGTCACTTCCAAAGGAGTATTGTTGCTTTTAAATACCCCACCAGCATAAATATCGTATTTTTCCATTTTGAAACAGATAGTTTGACGTTGTATTAAATAAAGTTATAAAAATAATAAATACAATAAAGATTCTTACATAAAGAATTGGAATTTGTTTGCAGATGCAGGAAAGGAAATCAGACTTTTTATACTTTTGTTTAATAGTATTTTCGTTAAAAGTATTAATTTTACAAAAAAATGAATATGAAGGAGTTTATTAAATATATTAGTATTGATAAGGATGTCCGGTTTGGCAAACCCTGCATAAAAGGTACAAGAATTGCGGTTGTTGATATTTTACAGTGGCTTGCTTCAGGAATGAGCAACCAGGAAATTCTGGATGATCATCCTCATTTAAAGGAGGAACATATACGTGCAGCACTTGCTTTTGCTGCTAACCGCGATCTTTTGACTAAAATAATTGCCGCATAAAACATGAAATTGTTATTTGATGCCAACCTTTCATGGAGATTAATCAATTTACTAGAAGATCACTTCCCGGGATGTGCTCATGTTGACATGACGAAACTGACTATGCCTGCAAAAGATATTGATATCTGGAACTTTGCAAAAGAAAATAATTATACTATTGTAACAAATGACGAAGATTTTTTTCATCTTATTACTACCAAAGGTTTCCCACCAAAAATTATTTTACTGAGAACAGGAAATCAAAGCACGGAGAATGTTGCGATATCTTTAATAAATAATAAACAGGAAATTATTAGTTTAATTGATTCTGAAGATACAGGAATAATTGAAATAATTTAGCTTCTGCTATCTCCAAAAATCTAAAATCTTCAATCGTTAATGGGTGTTCTTAAATCATATTGTCTTGTTCGTCAACCTTCATAAACGTCCCTGGCAATGGGCAATGCTCATTGGGCTTGCCTTTATCTGGGGCACCTCGTTCATACTGATGAAAAGGGGGCTGGAATCTTTTACCAGCTACCAGGTGGCGGCATTCAGGATATTTATCTCTTTTGTTATTATGATCCCTCTGATCATCAGGCATGTAAAGAAAATAACAAAAAAGAATATCAAATCACTGCTTATTGTCGGGTTTATCGGGAACTGCATCCCCGCCTTTTTCTTTACTACTGCACAGACTCAAATAACAAGCTCACTTGCAGGAATACTGAATTCCCTGACACCGATATTTACAATGGTGATAGGTGTTTTACTGTATCGCAGTAAGGTGTTTTGGGTAAATATCCTGGGATTGCTGATAGGACTCTTCGGAGCTGCCGGTCTGATAGTAAAGGATATATCGGATTTTTTTATTGGAAATAACTGGTATGCACTGTTTGTTGTAGCTGCTACATTGTGTTACGGTATTAATGTTAACGAAGTGAAGTATAAGCTGGAAGATCTGAGCGGTGTGGCAATAGCAGCCCTCGGATTCTTGTTCACCGGACCTGTAACAGGAATATACCTGCTGTTTTCCGATTATTCTGCAACTGTTGCAACGGATAATTATATGATGAACCTTGGATATATTGTCATACTGGCGCTGTTCAGTTCAGTGATAGCTGTTATAGGTATTAATATCCTTATCAAATATACAACAACTATTTTTGCTGCATCAGTAACATATATAATACCGGTATTCGCTATTTTCTGGGGCATGTTCGACGGAGAAAAATTTTATACTATAGATATTTTTTGGATAATTTTAGTATTATTGGGAGTGTATTTGGTTAATAAAAGTCATTAAGTAGTCATTTGGCTCCTTCGGAGCGCAACGTAATGACAATAAAACAATGAATTTTAAAAATTACCATCTTCTTTTACTTGCTGTATTCAGCGGTGTGTTGCTGTCACTGGCATGGACGCAGTGGAGCATGGGCATTGTATTGTTTATCGGCTTTATTCCGTTACTGTTCATAGAGGATCATCTCGACAGGAACCGCCATATATACAGGTCTGTCAGGATGTTCTTATATTCATACCTGGCGTTTTTCACCTGGAATCTTATTTCTACCTGGTGGATATATCATGCTTCTCCTGCAGGCATGGCTATGGCTGTGATCTGTAATTCGCTGTTCATGGCAATTGTATTCTGGATATTTCATATATCCAAAAGAAAGCTTGGTCCGCGACTGGGATATTTCGGGCTTTTGGTGTTCTGGCTCGCATTTGAGCATATCCACCTCAGGTGGGAATTGTCATGGCCGTGGCTGATCCTGGGAAATGGTTTTGCCAATAATATCAGGCTGATCCAATGGTATGAATATACAGGCGCTTTGGGTGGCTCGTTGTGGGCGCTTACAGTTAATATTGCAATATTTGCCCTTTTCAGGCAATATGTCCTTAATAATAACAAAAGAGCTAAAAGGCTACAGATGATACTGTTAGTTGCAGTTATAGCAATACCTTTATTAATATCGTATATTCAGTTTTATTCTTATGAAGAAAAAAAGGCTCCTTATAATGTAGTTGCTATCCAGCCGAATATTGATCCGTATAATGAAAAGTTCGGCGGGCTGTCGCCTATGCAGCAGCTAAATATTATTCTTACGCTTGCAGACACTGCTGTTGATAATACCACCGATTTTCTTGTTGCTCCGGAAACATCCCTCGACTATCCGTCTATGTGGGAGAAATATGACAGCAGGACCGGCAGGACAAGTATTACCCGGTCGCATATACCGGAAGATACAATAGAAGCAGACAGGATACTGATGATAAAGCGGTTTTTGGAAGATCATGGAAAAATAAATTTTGTATTCGGGATGTCTTCGCGGAAAATGTACGAACAGGGCGAACCCGTACCTTCTTCTGCAAGGAAATTTATGGATGCGGATATTTACTACGATGCTTATAATACTGCAGTGCTTATTGATAAGACTTTTTCCGCTCAGTTATATCATAAATCAAAGCTTGTCCTGGGCGTGGAGAAGATGCCTTTTAAGGAAACATTGTCATTTCTGGATGATTTTGCCATTGACCTGGGAGGGACAACAAAAACACTTGGCATCCAGGAGGACAGGGCGACACTCAAGCCTGTAGGCGATACTCTGCAGATCGGCACTTTAATATGCTATGAATCTGTTTTCGGGCAGTTTGTTACAGGTTTTATCAAAAACGGGGCACATATAATATTTGTTATTACCAATGATGGCTGGTGGCGAGATACACCGGGCTACAGGCAGCACCTCAGCTATTCTTGCCTCAGGGCAATAGAAACACGCAGGAGCATTGCCCGGTCTGCCAATACAGGCATATCATGCTTTATAAACCAGAGAGGGGAGATCATCAAGCCTACCGACTGGTGGGTGCCGACAGTCATAAAAGAAACAATAAATGCAAATGATAAAATAACCTTTTACGTTGTGTTCGGCGACTTCATCGGCAGGATATCATGCTTTCTTGCAGTATTTGTGTTGCTATACACCATTGTTAAGGGCTTGATGCCCGGGAATAAAGTCGGCAGTCAGCAGTAGGCGGTCGGCAAACAGGATTGAAGCAATATAACTACAGATACATAGTAAATTGTAAATCGTACATCGTACATTCAATATGCAACCCTCGGAAAAAAAAATTGTCATTAATAACTGAAAATACAGGCAAGTTGGCTTCAGGATATTCAGAAATACATAAGGATATTATTGAGTTGAGCAAGGAGGGGGACAGTAAAGCCCAGTACCGGCTTTACAAATTGTACTCCAAAGCTATGTTCAATATATGCTTCCGTATGATGAATAATCGCGAAGAAGCTGAGGATATGCTGCAGGAATCATTCAGCGATGCATTTCTCAGGCTTGATTCCTTCAGGTATGAATCAAGCTTCGGCGCCTGGATCAAACAGATCGTTGTAAATAAATGCATCAATGAGATAAAAAGAAGAAAAGCCGATGTTGTACTGTTTGAGGATATGACGCCTTTTGATGATCATGATGATGAAAAATATAATGAAGATGATATAAAGCTTGAGGTTGAGAAGGTAAGAAAAGCAATAGATGATCTGCCTGACGGATTCAGGATAATTTTTACACTTTACCTGATGGAAGGGTATGACCATACGGAGATAGCGCAGATCCTCGGGATATCGGAATCAACATCAAAAACCCAGTATATGAGGGCAAAGAAAAAGCTAAAACAATTATTAATTCAGCAATAATATGGATAATAAAAAAGATAAGCTCGAAAAATTTGTGACAGACAACCGTGACCGGTTTGATGTTCATGAGCCGTCACCGGAAGTATGGGACAAGGTAGTGAAAAGAGGGGAGGAGAAGCCAAAATCCCGGAAAATCACATTGAGAACTGTCTTATGGAGAGCGGCTGCCGTGGTTGTGATCTTCATTGCATCATATTTTGTCCATGACATCATTAACCGGCAGCCGTCGGAAATGATCGCTGAAGACGAATATCAGGATCAGGAGATACTGATCCCCGAAGTGATCGAAGCAGAAGCCTACTATTCGGGACTGATCAATGAAAAACTGGACGAGGTAAGGAAATTTGCAGATATATATCCTGACCTTGAAGATGAAGTTAAATATGATTTGTCCGTTTTGGACAGTATTTATTTTGACCTGAAAAAAGACCTCAGGGATAATATTGCAAATGAAGAGATAGTAGAGGCAATGATCCAGAATTACAGGATGAAACTTGAGATCCTTGAGGAATTATTAGATGAACTTACAAAATCAGAAGAAAATGATAAAGAAACCCTTCAATATGAAATATAGCAGGTTTTTATTATTGATCATTTCCCTGGTCATTTCAGGGAATGTCCTCGCCCAGGAATACAGTGATTCCAGAAAGATTGTAAAATCATATCCTGCCGGCACATCAACAAATGTTGACATAAGCAATAAATATGGCAAGGTGCTGATCATTCATTCAGATAATGATTCTGTAAGGATAGTGATAGACCTTACGATCAAATCCCAGAATGAGTCAAAGCTTGAGAAACTCAAAAGTTCTATTGATTTTGATTTTTCAACCACATCGCAATACATAATAGCCAGGACCATTGTGGGAGGGAAACAGTCGAAATGGGCAAGCCAGTTACAGTCATTGACGGATGTATTTGATAATCAGGGCAATAAAGTGGAGATAAATTATACAATACATGCCCCGGACTATGTGAACATAAAAATAGAAAATAAATACGGCGATGTATATGTAGATGATCTTAAGGGTGATTTTGTGCTTGCCTTGTCCAATGGCGACTTTAAAGCCGGCAGTATATCCGGTAATGCAGACATTGAAATTAAATTCGGGGACGGGGATATTAAATATCTGAATAAAGGTAAGGTATCTGTTCTATATTCTGATTTTTATCTAAGCAAGGCAAACCGTATTAATTTTGATAGCAGGTCTTCGAAAATACGTATTGATGATATTAATGTGCTAAAGATAAACAGCAGAAGAGATAAATATTATATAACAGAGAATAATAAGCTGTATGGGGAGACGTATTTTTCGGATCTTATACTTACACATTTTTATAAGGAAACGAACATTTCAATGAAATACGGTAACCTGACAATGGAAAATATTGACAGGATGTTTACATTTATTGAACTAAATTCAAAATACACGGATATTAAGCTGTATTTCATCAAAGGATCAGGATACCGGTTTAATATGGTACACAATGATATTGATTTTACTTACCCTGAGACACTCGGAAAACTTGAAGAAAAACCTGTTGATGCAGATAGTAAGGATATACTTACGCAAGGATCTGTCGGTAATTCACAGTCCATGTCAAAAGTTAAGATCACAGCAAATTCCGGTAAAATAAGCATTGTACATAAACAATAGCAGGATCTCACCGGCTTATGTGTTATAAAAAAACATTTTATAACATAAGTTTTCCATTTTGCAAAACATATTATTATGATTTATTTTTAGAATTAATTCTATTTACTTTGAATTATATTGATATTGTTTTGAAGATTTTGTGTTTTACAACTAAAATAATTGGTCATGACAAGAAAAGAGCTTTTTGAGAATATAAAGAAGAAAAAGAGTTTCTTATGCGTTGGTCTGGATTCTGATATCAGTAAGATCCCGGAATTTATTATGAATGCAGAAGATCCTGTGTATGAGTTTAATAAGCAGATAGTTGATGCCACACATGATCTGGCTATAGCATTTAAACCTAATCTTGCTTTT
>Ga0180433_10010225_pt1 | contig 11330 bp, 8 predicted proteins | sample SS_ome_8_FD_132980 | JGI IMG/M metagenome (GOLD analysis project Ga0180433, IMG submission 132980) | Hypersaline lake sediment archaeal communities from the Salton Sea, California, USA - SS_1_D_1 metaG | ecosystem: Environmental > Aquatic > Non-marine Saline and Alkaline > Hypersaline > Sediment... | reverse complement strand
GGGGATCCGTGTCAGCCTACTTCTGTCAAGCTTCAGGCGGCGGTGGAAGGTGACAATCCGCCTCTGACGGATCCAACTCTGCCTTTCGCAGAGACCGACGACCCGAACGGGCTGATATTCACCGCGGCTAACTACAATGTAACGCAGTCCATCAAGGCATGGGGCAACGACGATAATATGCTCCAGGCTATAGACGCCACCTCTGAAGGCGACCAGAACTATCAAGCGAATCTTGTATTTACCGTTATAGACGACGGTGGAGACGAGCGTTACACTGGTATGCAGCGAACAGTCCAGTTCAACATAGAGGACAATGAATGCGGTGCTTACGGCATATTGCCCCTCGATGTTGGTAATCCTTATGCCTTCACCGACCCGAATTTCCTTGATGAAAATGGTAATCCGCTGCCGGATTGCCGTGTAGATGTATACGATTTGGTTGAAATAGCAGTAAACTGGCTAAGGTGCACCAATCCACAAGATGAAAACTGCGTGCCGATGCTGTAGGAGCTAGTTTTACGGTTTGACAGCCTGAGGTTGTATAAGTTATCCGGCTGTTTGCCTATGCAGGAGGGGTGGGTAAGTGAACGTCAAGCCTTCCGCGGCTGCAATGATTTACGAGATTATCAGGCAAAACAGAGAATTTCTTGTTCGGCATCGCCTATGCCCGAACCTCCGGTTGGCAACCGATAGCAGACTCCAAAACAGACGATTGCTATCTTTTAGCACTAAAACGAGGAATTTATGTTTGACTCTGGGGAGCGGGTTTTGTAAATTAGAACGAGTTGATTTTGATTTGGATAAAGTTAGGCTCGTTTTAATTTGAGTTGCATTCAAACAAAAGTCGTATTCTATAAATGGCAGGTGTGCCGCAATATTACAGGTTTGGTATTTTTTCGTAGCGTTTTAAGGCATTAAATGCCCTTTTGACAATTTCGGCAGGAGGCCGATAATATGGCAGATTTGCAGAACGATGACGCAGGCAGACAGGAGCGGGCGGCAGTCAGTGAGGAAATCACAGGCATCCAGGAAGATGAAATCAATCTGGCCGAATATCTCTTAGTCCTTTGGAAGCGAAGGTACATTGTCCTGCTTGGCTCCCTTGTTCCGGCCCTGGTAATCGGACTGACTATCAGCTTTCTTCCTAAAACTTACAAGATAGCCTATACTTATGACTACAGTGATGGTGTAAGCGGGGGGGATTTTACACAACGCAGCTTTAAGACGTTACTCAATCGGTTTTATAGTGCCGAAAACACCGAAAGGCTCAAAACCACGTTGCCGGAATACGATCCTGAAACCGTAACCATTGAGGCATGGCCTCCGTTCCCGAGTCTCTCAGAGCCGGCAACACAAAAATTCAACCAATTGGAAGAAATTGGTCGGATAGAAGCGCAATTGCTCACTCTTTCAGTGCTTGATAAGGACAAAAAGAATATTCACAAATCATCGGCTTTATTAAGAAGCAACTTTGAATGTGTACTTCCTCTGTATTCGGTAATGACCGAAGCAACAAATGCCGCCGCCAAATACAGAACGGAGATGGTAACAATAGAAACGGATAGATTTGAGCAGGAACTTCAGTTGCAAATGAACAAGTCGGCTCTTGGAAAATTGCAAAAAATAGAAACTTCAACTACCGATAAAACCACGGACTATCCCGGATGGCAGATTGATGTCGGCACAAAGACTGAGTTCCTGCCTTTGGAGTATCAAATACAGGCCACCCAGTTGCAAATTGCGCGACTTGAAGAGAAAATCGAAGCCAACGAGCAAAGGTATGATTACTACAAGAATCTGATATCGATCAACGAAAACCTGTCCAAAGAACTTAAGAACAATATTTCGACTGAAAATAATTACGATATTCACGACTTTCGTTCATTTTTAAGTGATTTAGCAAAGCGCTGCAAAGACAAAGCATCTCAGGAGTATTTATATTCCTGCATTAAAAACACTGACAACAGAATATCTGCAAGCTCGCCGGTAGTGGAAAATCCCGAGATTTGTCCGGTCGAGAAAGGTGCAGCCAAAAAGAGTGCCGTCGTGCTTTTAATATTTCTGATGATATCAGTATTTGCAGCGTTCCTGCTGGAAGGCCTTGGAAAAAGTCAAACCAGGGTTTCTTAGCAACTTATTATCAATAGCTTATAAAACGGCATATTGGGCACTCAATTTCGACCTACAGGTCTGTCCGGGCCTGTCCCGAGCAACACCAAACGGTTCGAATGTGGCGCAGCCGAAGGGGACGGAGTATGTATAGAACGATAACTTAGGATTAAAATATTGTGTCATACATGCTTTTGGGTTCTGCCGCCGAGAGGAAGCCGAATGATAATAATTGAGCCGGAAAAATTATTATTTAATGTGAAAGCGTTTTTCTGGTATCTCCGACGTCCGCGCTTGTATCGTGAGTTGCTCAGGAAGCTCTTTTCCAGGCTTAGTCACAGACAATTTGGAGCGGCCACAAAGCAGCAAGCCGACGACTGGGCCGAGAAATATGCGATTAACACGACCGAGGCGATAAGGCTGATCAGGGGAGCACCCATGCCCGAATCTGTAAAGGATAAGTACAAGGGTGTATTCACACATGCAGAGGCTGTTGTTAGAAAATGCCCGGTTGAGATGGGCGGGCCTGGAGATCTGGATTTACTGTATTGGGTTGCAGAGCATTTGAAAGCCAGGAGAGTTGTTGAGACCGGAGTTGCGTACGGCTGGTCTTCGCTGGTGCTGTTACTGTCGCTGTCCAGGCGCCGGGACGGGTACCTAATCAGCACGGACAAACCTTATGTAAACCGAAATAACGACAGATATGTGGGATGTGTTGTTCCGGAATCATTGAAGACGTTCTGGGAGATTGTCAAAGGCGCCGACCGGGACGTTCTGTCGAAAGCACTGAACAAGTCCGGGCCAATAGATATGTGTCACTATGACAGCGACAAAAGTTATGAGGGAAGAATGTGGGCATACCGGCGTTTATGGAAATCCTTGAGGCAGGGTGGATATTTTATTTCGGATGATATAGGCGACAATATTGCTTTCAGGGACTTTTGCAGACAAGTGAGCACATCACCGATTATTGTAAAGGCAATAAGTGGGACAAGAGCGAAATATGCAGGGATTTTGATTAAGAACTGCTGAAGGTATGTTAAAAACCTTTAAGCATACGCCTCGCTGCTATCGGATTATCTGGCAGTAAAACCAACAAATCACCTTCTGATAAAACAATAGGAAAATATGGTAAAAATTTTTACGCCATAAAACCAAATCGTTATGCCCAAAGAAGAAAAATATCTTAGAAGAACTGCAAAAGGCGGAACTATGATTTTTTGCGGCACTGTTATCGGTGGTTTGGTTAGCATACTTTTGCATATACTGCTTTCGCGAACATTGGGTGCAAGGCAATATGGATTATACACACTTGGTTTCAGTGTTTTTTTGGTGGCTCACAGTATTTTGTCGCTCGGTCTTCAGAGGGGTATCCTGCGATATGTCTCTGTTCACTATGGCATGAAGGATGTCAAGCGCACAAAGGGTACTCTGCTTTTTTCCCTTGCAGTCGGGGCCGCTACAAATGTTGTCGGTGGGACGATCATTTATGTCTTTGCCGACAAAATTGCCGCGGGTATTTTTAATGAAGTCGAATTTGCCGCGGTTATCAGATTTTTCGCAATTACACTGCCTTTTTATGATATTCTGATGTTATGTTGTTCTGGTATACGTGGTTTCCAAAAGATATTTGCCTTCACCTTGTTTCGAAATGTACTTCAACCGATTGTAAATATTACAATGGTGACGGCTCTTTTCCTTCTTACCGAGCCGAATCTACGTATGGTTTTGTATGCGTATCTCGCAACAATTCTTATTATCGCAACTGTAACTGTCGGCTATCTTCGTCACATTTTCCCCGACCTCATATCTAATCTGGAACCTATTATCGAAGCGCAGATAATGATGCGATATTCGATACCGCTGCTTTTCGTAGGTATTGCTTATATACTTCTGTCCTCTGTCGACAGGATAATGATAGGGTACTATTGTGCGCCGGAGGATGTCGGCATATATAGTGTTGCAGCCAAAGTTGCCATACAAATCAAAGTTGTGCTTACCTGCATTAATACGACGATTGCGCCGATAATCGCGGATCTGGACAATAGGGGCAGAAAAAGTGAAATTGCGTTGCTCTTCAAAACGAGTACAAGGTGGATTGTTACATTAGTACTACCTATGGTTTTAATCTGCGTCTTGTTTGGCGGAAATCTCGTTGGACTTTTTGGGATGGATTTTTTAGAAGGCAGGCGTATATTGATCATTTTGTCGTTTGCGTACTTAATTGCCGCAGGCACGGGTTCTGTGGGTGTTATATTGAACATGACGGGCAGGCAGGACATAGAAATGGTCAACACTTTTTTTATGCTCGTACTGAACATTGTATTGAACGTTTGGTTGATTGGGGCTTATGGTGTTGTGGGTGCTGCTATCGCAACCGGTTTTTCCATTGGGCTTACCAACATAGCAAAACTGGTGGAGGTCAGGATCCTTCTTGGCTTCCAACCCTATGACCGCAAGTACATCAAGCCGATATTTGTTACAGTCGGCATTTTTGCTCTCGGTCTTTTTTGTATAAACAGGATTACTTCGGGAGGCTCGCTATGGTTTTTTGGGGCTTGTGCTGTAGTCTTTGTCTATATTGGAGCTTTGTTTTTGTTTGGTATAGAAAAAGAGGACAAGGTGATATTGGAAGCGGTAAAGAAGAAATTGTATATTAAAAGATTCTGAATGAGCGAAAAAAAACTTATAATAGTCGGCCTGGATGGCGGGACGTTTGATGTTATTGACCCATTGATTGAGTTGGGTGTATTACCTAATATAAAAGCGCTCAAAAGAGCCGGAGCACATGGAATTTTGAAAAGCGTCATACCGCCGCAGACCGGCCCGGCGTGGACGGCGATAGCAACCGGCATTTCACCGTGGAAGTCCGGCGCCTATTCCTTTCTGATGTCACATAAAAATTCATGGAATTTTACAACTATATCTTCGGCTAATTTGCGTGACAAGGCATTTTGGGATTTGTTGGCAAAAGACGGTCTGAGGATAGGTATTTGGAACTATCCAACATTGTATCCGGTTTACCCGATCAATGGATTTATGGTTAGCGGTATATTGGGTGCGAGTAACGCGGACATAACATACCCTGAGACGCTCAGAGATGAGTTAACTGAGCTTGCAGGGGACTATAAGATATACATAAATCATTCCAGCGCTAAGTATAAGAATAAGGACAAAAAGTTTATCAGGGATGTTACTAAACTGCTGGAGCAAAACAGAAAGATCTTAAATCACCTGTTGGATAAAAAAGATTGGGAAGTTTTCTTTGGAGTAATATCAGCTTCGGACTTTATACAGCATTACATGTGGAAGCATTGGGACCAAAAACATCCTCTCCACGGCGATAAGTCCCAAATCTATAGACAAGATTTTATAAAATTATGGCAAAAAATCGACGATATTATTGGAGACGTAGTAAAACGATCCGACGAAGACACATATCTTTTAATATTATCAGACCACGGCTTCGGCCCGATATCTCAAACCTTTTACACCAACAAATGGCTGGAAGAAAATGGTTTTTTATTCAAAAGGAAGAACCATTCTTACATAAATTTAAAGACAAGGCTCCTTATCAAGGCAGCGGATATCACCAGAAAAATCGATGGGATTTTCGGCACGAGTTTTTTAAAGGTCAGCAAGAAATTTGTTAACCCTGTTTCCCGTCGATATTTTGACGGTTTTGACCTGGAAAAGTCATCAGCCGTCGCCGCGAGGCTTTCCACGACCATTGAAGGGATTTATATTCTCGATGAAAGTAAAAAAAGTGAACTTACAGCAAAACTCAAAGATGCCAAAGATGCAGACGGGAATTTGCTGAATATCAATGTAATGGAGAGGGAACAGGTGTGTAATGGCAGCTCGGTGGCACAAGCACCTGATCTTTTTATAACAGTTGATAATTTAAATTGCATAATATCCGCACAATCCGACCATCAGGGTTCCTGTTTTAAGAAATCGGTGGATACCAGTCGAACAGGCAGCCATAGAATGAACGGAATGTACATATTCAAAGGTCCAGATATTCGTAGAACAGAATTGGAGCTTAGCCTGCTTGATATTGCTCCAACGGTGCTCTATGCGTTTGACAAAAGCATTCCGTTGGATATGGACGGCAAGCCGGCTACCGAATTGTTTACCAAAAAGAACCTCCCTAAATTCACAAAGCAAGCTCAGGGGCAGGATAACCAAATAGAAACAAAAGACCAGATTGAAATTGAAAACCTGTTAAGAAGTTTGGGTTATATGTAATTTTGTCGAGTTGGTGCTATCATGAAGGGATACGTTAATGAGTGGTTCGCGGTTAGAAACCAGATTGATGACATATTTACGTCGGAACCGTGTGGAAGGTTTTGCCGAAAGATTGAAGTATAGGATGGGGCAGCATTTTCGCTCTCTTGCTCTCGAGAATCGCTCTGTGTTGGAGATTGGTGCAGGTTCTGGTTTTGTCTCGGCGTTCTGTGTGGCAAAAGGGGCTTCGAAAGTAATTGCTTTAGAACCCGGAATCTCCGGTTCAAGGGACAATGTTCAGGAAGAATTTGTGAGAATGTCCGAGTCGCTTGGATTAACGGGTATTATAGATTACAGACGTCATAGTTTTGAGCGGTTTGTTGAAAACTATGAGGGCGAACCTTTTGATTATATTGTGATGTGGAATGTTATTAATCATCTCAATGAAGACGCGACCACACGTTTGCACCTGCGTGGCGCACATGCCGAAAGAGCAATTTTTATATCACATTTCAGGAATATGTATCAGCTGCTCAATTCTTCCGGCGTATTAATCTTTTCAGATGTCGCAAGACAAAACTTCTGGAACGCAATCGGTGTTAAATACTTTACTCCATCGTCGATCCAGTGGCACAAACATCAGCAACCAAAGCTTTGGTGGAAATTGCTGAGTGAAGCGGGCTTTGATTCGGTGCGGATAAGATGGGTTACTCCGTACACGTTGCGGAGATTTTCTTTTTTTCTGTCGTGGAATCTTCCAACATACTTAATGAGTTCGTCATTTATTGTTAAATCTTACAAGCGCAAATAATTTGTGGAGTTTGTTTCAATGCAGACAAAGCTGACACGGCCAAAACGCAAAGCTCTTGTAATTGGATGGGATGGTGGCTCTTACAATGTTCTGGATAAGATGCTTAATAAAGGGCTGATGCCTAACTTGCGGTCTTTGCTCGAAAACGGTGTTCGGGCGCCATTTATTTCAACTGTTCCACCTATAACATCGCCGGCATGGACATCTTTGAGGACAGGCAAAACTCCGGCAAACCATGGCTTATTTGGATTCTTCAAACCTCCCGAAGGCTCTTTGGAGGCAGGGGCAATTGAGCGACATACGGCTGAGAGTATAAAAGCGCCTACTTTTTGGAATATCCTGAACAGGCACGGCAAAAGAGTAAGTGTTGTTGATATGCCGTTGACATATCCGGTTGAAAAAATCGATGGTGTCATGGTGTCAGGGATGATAACGAGGGGCAAATGCGGTGTATTGGCCTATCCACATGAAGTCGGCGAGGATTTAATTGAAGCATTTCCGGATTATTTTGGAAGGGCGCTTACTGACGGTATAGACATATCTGCAAAATTCCTGGATCACCTGATTACCTCTCTTGAGTGGAAAAAACAAGAAGATATATATTTAATGGATAAGTATGAATGGGACTGCTTCTTTACCGTTTTTTCAGCTGTTGATACACTTCAGCATTATTTCTGGAAATTTATGGACACAGAATGTGTGGCTTATAAGAAAGACGAAAATATATCGAAACGAATTGAGGCCTTTTACAGGAAGCTGGATGATGTTTTAGGCGACTATATCAAGTTTGTCTCCGAAGACGACATGGTATTTGTGGTGTCCGATCATGGTTTTGGTCCAGCCGATTATGTGGTATATGTGAATAACCTTCTGGAAGAATGGGATGAATTGAAAATTAAACATGGCTGTAATAGTCTTTGGAATGTTTGGTTCGACAAAACAGTATTGAAAAAAATCCTGGGTAAGTTGGATTTCCTCCATCTTCGGTCTATGATTAACAAGGAGACAAGAAAAAGAGTTAATGCTCTTTTTGACAAAACTGTGCCGATTATCTGGAACGAAAGCAAAGCATATTTAAGAGCAAATTCCGAAGAAGGTATATATGTTAATATAGAAACCAAGTTCCGCAATGGAGTTGTGAGAGAGGAAGATTATGAAAAATATGTCGAGTTTCTAACAGCAAAACTGACGGCCTTAATTAATCCCGCAAACGGACGTAAAGTTTTCGAATTCGTCAAAAAACGAAGGGATATCCATAGAGGGTGTTGCCGGGATGATGCGCCGGACATTATTCTCAGACCGACTAAAGGCCACGTTTTAAGAACATATAAGTATGGCGGCAAAGCGGTGGGATATTACAAGGATGCTTTTTTGTCGGGGACACACTCTCAGGAGGGAATTTTTATAGCAAAGGGGCCGGCTTTTAAGAAGAATATTCGGGCTGATGCAATCAATATTGAAGATTTTACGCCGATTTTATTACACTCATTGGGTGTCCCGATACCAAAGAACCTGGATGGGCGAGTCTGCTTTGACATAATTGAAAGAGAATATAAAGAGTCCCGCCCGGAAATTTGCGATGATTACGGAAAAGTAATACCGAAACAATTTCAGCCGACCGGGCGGATTGCCGATGAGGACCAAATCAAAAGGCGGCTTTCTCAATTAGGATACATCGATTAAGCTAAGTCCCAAGGGTCGCATTTTATTAAACCACCGTGTTTTTATGCAGAAAGAAAAACCAGCAAAGGTAAAACCGGGCCTTGTCTGTACGGCGAACTATAAGTATTACAACTATGCCTGTTTTTCGCTGGTGATTCCGATTGTCGCGTGCTACATCTATCTGGCATTTCTCACAAAACCCGGCAGTTATACAGGCTACGGCTTCCTGGCTTTTGCGGGATTGACATACATGGTTATCTGTGTTGCGAATTTCAAGCTTGCTCTCTACATTTTGATTTTTTTTGTTCCCTTACAGTTTAAGGGTGTCGATATCAAATATGCCGTTCTGTCGGTCACAGATATAATGCTCGCAGAGATAACTGTTGTCTGGATTTTTCGAACGCTTCTTAGCGGACGCAGGTTGTTCTTCAGGACAGAGATTTTTCTGCTCATAGTCTGGATATTAATAACAGCGGCATCTGTTGCCGGAAGCATAGATATAATTGCTTCTGCAAGGTTTTTTCTGCGTCTGATTTCAAGCGTTATATTATTTTTGATTATCTACAATCAGACGAGAAAGTCCACTGACGTTGTAAATATGGTTAAAGCGTTGGTGTTGTCGTCATTTTTCGTGTCGGTGTACGGTCTTTTGGAATTCTTCTGGTTTAAAAAAGACATTCCCTTTTTAGTGAACGGCGTAATCAACAACCACAAACGCATACTTACGTTTTTTAATCAACCTAATGTAACGGCGGCCTATCTTGTGTTGATTCTGCCGCTGGTTGTTTTTCTGGTAATGCATGAAAAGAAAAAGTCAACCAAATGTTTTTACGCTGGGTGCTGGATCCTGAATACAATCGCGTTGGGTTTAACCCTTTCAAGGTCGGGGTGGCTGTCTTTTGCTATAAGCTCATTTTTTTTGCCCACGAGACGTCGAATTAAAATAATCGTTACGGTAACGATTTTAAGTGGTATCTTGTTTACAGGCTTTATCGGCAATCTCGCCGCACGCCCCAGGTCTATCGACCGAAGACTTTCAATCTATAAATCGGCGATACCGCACATTTTGAAAAAACCTTTGTTGGGGCATGGTCTTAGTACTATACCCCGTCTGAGGCTTATCGAAAAAACGTATAAAACAGGTAAAACATATGGTGTAACCGCCCACAATCTTTATCTTACGGTCTTACTCGAAACAGGAATCCTGGGCTTGTTAGGTCTGTGTATTTTTATTTCCGAATTGTTGCACAGGCTAATCAAGCCGATGACCGGAATAAAACAATATCGGCGTAAGTATCCGGATACTTACGCTTTAAACCGGTGCCTTCTGAGCAGTGCTATAGCACTTTTGCTAAGCAGGCTGTTCCAAACCGGTTTGATTCAATTGTCAATGTGGACGCTCTTTGGAATTATCAGTGTTTTTCCCGTAGCTTTTTTGGCACAAGTTCGAGACAAGCTTGAAAGCAAAAACCATATTACATTGCATTCCTAATATGGCCGGCGGCGGTGCGGAACGACAGTTAACGTATCTCTGCGAGGGGTTTAATCGTAAAGGGCTTGAAGTGCATGTTGCTCTTTGCGGCGGAGGATACAATATGCAAAGACTCGAGGATTCCGGAGCCAACATTCACAAACTGTCAATCAGGGGCAATCACGACATTGGACTTTTATGGCAATTGATAAAGCTTATCAAACAAATCAATCCCGACATAATTCAGACGTGGCTTCGGCAAATGGATGTATTCGGTGGACTTGCAGCACTGATAACAAAAACTCCATTTGTCTTGAGCGAAAGAAACAGTGGGAGGGCTTACAACTGGAATTGGAAGCATTTCTTACGTGTTTGTATTGGAAAAAAAGCAAATGCGATAATCTCGATTTCCTATGACGGAAAAGGTTACTGGGATCGCAGGACAGGCCCGAAAGTTAAAAAAAAGGTAATCCGAAATATAGTGCCTGTCTGTGCTATAGAAAGGGCAAAGAGAAAACAAATTCAGGCAAATGCCTACGCCGGCAAGAAAGTAATTTTAGCTGCGAGCAGGCTTAAGCCGCAGAAAAATCTTTTTACTCTTTTAAGGGCGCTTCAAATAGTATTTTCAAAATCAGACGACACAGTCGCCTTGCTGTTTGGTGAGGGGCCGTTGCAAAAAAAACTTTTGAAGTTTCAGCAAAAACTTAATATCCGGGAAAGACTAAAAATCATGGGATACACTCTAAATCTTTATGATTGGTTGGCACGGGCGGATGTTTTTGTTTCAATCAGCCATTTTGAAGGTAACCCTCATACAGTGCTTGAGGCGATTGCATGTAAATGTCCGGTTGTGGTCTCGGATATCCCAAGCCATAGAGAAATTCTCGATGAATCAAGTGCTTTTTTTGTGGCTACTTCATCCCAGGACGATGTTGCAGAAAAGATATTACAAGCGTTGCCGAAAGACGCCCGCGTGAAGAACAAGGTGGAGAATGCATACAAAAACATATCGAGTCAGTCTCGCGAAGCTGTTACCAGGCGATATAT
>Ga0180433_10010224_pt1 | contig 11330 bp, 12 predicted proteins | sample SS_ome_8_FD_132980 | JGI IMG/M metagenome (GOLD analysis project Ga0180433, IMG submission 132980) | Hypersaline lake sediment archaeal communities from the Salton Sea, California, USA - SS_1_D_1 metaG | ecosystem: Environmental > Aquatic > Non-marine Saline and Alkaline > Hypersaline >... | reverse complement strand
TGATCTTTGTTTTGTTGCTGTTGCTTCTGTTGTTGCTGTTGCTTCTTTTTAAGCATTTTCGCATAGGCAAGATTATATTTTGTATCGAGATCATCGGGATTCTTACGGAGCGCTTCTTTGTATGATTCGATACTTTCGTCTATTTTCTGCTGCATAAGCTGAGTGTTGCCAAGATTATGCAAAGCCCTGGCTTCTTCTTCCGGAGTTTCAAGTTCTTTGCTAAGTTCACTAAATTTCTGTTCCGCCTGGTCAAATTGCATTTGTTTATACAGAGCATCGGCAAGATTAAAATCCCATTTACTGTTATCTGGCTTTTTATTGAGCGCCTTGCGATATTCGGTTTCAGCCTTACTGAATTTTGACGTATCCAGTTTGGTAGTATCCTCAACAGCATCCATAAAATATCTGTTACCACTCCTTACAAATTTTCTTTCATTTTGAGAGTAAGCAGTTAATAATCCAAGAAATATCATTAAAATAAATAATCCAAATCGTTTCATTTTATTCAATGTTTTTTAATTATAATCTATAAAATGGAACTTGCACGGGTTTTATTCATACTTTATGCGGTTTACCAAATATGATCGTTTCATTTCAATTCATTTTTGCGAAAATAACCTGACTTTCATTAAATATCTGTTTTTCCTTTCAAGAATAATGAATTCAAGTAATAATAATAATAATCCCGCTGCATAAAAGTATTGAAACTGGTCATCGTATTCCGAATATACCAGTGATTCTATTTCCTCCTTTTCCATTTTATTGATTTCATCAAAAAGAGTATTCAGACCAACCTGGGCATTATTAGCCCTCACATAAATACCGTTTCCTGCCGAGGCTATTTTTTCAAGCATTGCTTCATCAAGTTTTGTCACCACCACATTTCCTTCCCTGTCTTTAAGATAATCCTTCTGTCCGTTTCTAACTACCGGAATTGGCGAGCCCTGAGGCAAACCCATTCCTATGGTATGGACAATTATTCCATTTTCAACGGCATCCTGTGCAGCAGTCACTGCATTGTCTTCATGATTCTCTCCGTCAGTTATAACTATGATGGCTTTATTGGCATCTCCTTCAGGAGTAAATGACCTTATACCCATATTTATAGCTGTTCCGATGGCAGTACCCTGTGTGGGAACTATTTGGGTATTCACTGAATTAAGGAATAATTTTGCAGAGTTATAGTCACTTGTTATGGGAAGTTGCACGTAAGCCTCACCTGCAAAAACTATTAACCCTATTTTGTCGTTTTTTAATCTGTCAACCAATCTTGCAATTGCCCTCTTTGCCCTTTCAAGCCTGTTGGGCTGAATATCCTCGGCCATCATACTGTTGGAAACATCAAGAGCAATTATTAATTCTATGCCTTCCCGTTTCACCTTTTTTAATTTCGATCCGAACTGCGGTCGTGCAGCACCTGTTATAAAAAATGCAAGAGCCAGCATCAGTATGAAAAATTTAAATGCAGGTCTGCTTTTTGAGGCAAATGGCATTAATTCCTTAATTGTCTGTTCATTTCCGAAACGCTTCAAAGCCCTCTGCCTTGAAATACGGGACCAGATAAAAAACAGGAAAAGTAAGGGAATAATTAATAATCCCCATAAATATTCAATATGTGCAAATCTGAACATTTCCATCTCTTACAATTTTAAGGAATACTTCTGAACACCGTCAAACGCAATAACAGGCTAAAAACCATTAACAAAATTCCTGCCAATGCAAAAGGTAAAAATTCTTCGGATCTCCTGCTGAACTCACGCACTTCAATTTTGGATTTTTCCAATTCATCAATTTCAGTATAAATTTCTTCCAGTTTAGTATTGCTCGTTGCCCGGAAATATTTTCCATCCGTGATCGAGGCAATTTCCCGAAGGGTTTCCTCATCAATTTTTACTTCCATATCTCTTAATTGCACTCCGTAGGGAGTTTGTACTGGATAGGGGGCAGTACCAACAGTACCAACGCCTATAGTATATACCCTTATGCCGAATGTTTTGGCTATCTCTGCTGCTGTTACCGGTGCAATTTCTCCACTGTTGTTTTCACCATCTGTCAGCAGTATGACAACCCTGCTTATTGCTTCACTTTCTTTGAGGCGCGCAACTGCGGTTGCCAATCCGTTACCAATGGCAGTTCCATCTTGTATCATTCCGCTTTCTATATCCCTGAAAAGATTGAGCAGAACCGCACGGTCGGTTGTCAGAGGGCACTGAGTAAAAGCCTCACCTGCAAAAACTACAAGTCCTATACGGTCATATTCACGACCTGAAATAAACTCCATAGCAACATCTTTGGCAGCCTCGAGTCGGTCCGGTGAAAAATCCCTTGCAAGCATACTGCTGGAAATGTCAAGTGAAATCATTATATCAATTCCTTCTGTTGTAACATTTTCCCAGTTACTGGATGATTGCGGACGGGCCAGAACTATTGTGAAAGCAGCTATTGCCATAACCTGGAATAAAAAAACCAGGTGACGCAGATAGTGCTTTATTGTTTTAGGAGTTTTAATTACTGGCTTTGCTGATGAAATCCGGATACTGGCGGTATTTTTTTTCTGCCTGAAAATATACCATACTGCCATGGGCAATACCACCAACAGCAAATAAAAAAATTCCGGGTTTTTAAATGTTAATCCTTCAAACATCCTGTTTTATTTAATTTCCACTTCTTCTCCTTCTTCATCCTGGTCATCCCCGCTAATTTCAGAAATATCTTTCTTTTCTTCCTTTTTAGTCTCGTTTACAAAAAAATATGCATTGACCAGGGTCAGACTATTATCATCCGGTAAAGGTTTATATTTTGCAAATTTCACCAGATCTGCCAGTTTAAGTAACTGGCTCAGATTATCAAAAGATTTTTCATCGATCAAATCACGTCTGAAACGAAAACTTTCCAATGTTTCATCAGAAGTTTTTTCCATTGCGGAAATTTCGAATCTGTCTTCAATATATTTTCGCAGTGTTTCGGTTATCTCGCTGTAAAATTCTTTTATCTTACCCTGTTGCCATAATTTTTCATCTTTAATTCTGTCAAGTTCACGCAATGCAATTATATGTGCAGGCTCTTTAGGTTTTTGAGGAATTGAAAAAATGGGCTTATTAGCTTTTTTTCTCTTTATTGAATAAACTATGAAAAAGATTATAGCCCCGAGGAGCATTATTCCCAGGATATAAGGAGTTACTTCCTTTAAGGTAAGCGGCGCGCCATATGGCATTTTAATGTCGGTCGGACCGCGTGTGGTATCTACGGGCATTGTATGAACGTTAAGGGTAACCCCGTTACTTGGTATGGAATCGGTTCTGCCCCCGAAGTTTATTCTGAACCAGTATGGCGGAATTCTGTAAGATCCGCTGTCAAAACAGGTTATTAAAAACGATTGTATTTGTTTTTGATACGATTCGTCCTTAAGCTCAAAAGTATCTATTGATGATCGCTTTAATACTTCAATTTTTTGCTTTATAGTATCCGGAACATTTGGAAATCCGACCTCTATGTTTTTCGGATGATCGACCTCCAGAAAAAATTTAACCTGGTCGCCTATTAAAATATTGGCAGAATCAAGACGGGCGGATGCCTTGATCTTCTGTGCGTTTGTTGCCGGCACGAAGAAAATACACAGCCACGATATAAAAATTATTTGAATTACATATCTCATCTGTCTTACTGTTTTATCGCCCTCCTTCTAAAAAGGCTCATCAATGATTTTACGTAATCTTCTTTTGTGTTTATGAAAACGTAATCAACACCACATTTTTTAAACATTCCATCAAGTCCGGCCGTGTGCTTCCTCCACCAATCGTTATATATCTTCCTGGTTTTTCGTGAGTTGCTGTTGATCCAGACATAATTTCCTGATTCAGCATCTTTTACCTTCAACATACCTATCTTTGGCAATTCCCGTTCCCTGTCGTCATATATTTTCAGCGCTACAACATCATGTTTATTATTGGCAATGGAGAGCGCCATTTCCATTTCAGGATTATCATCAATGAAATCGGAAATTATGAAGGCAGTACAACGTTTTTTTATAACATTGGTAAGGTAGCGGATTGCCCCGGTAACATCGGTTCCTTTGTTTTCCGGTGTAAAATCTATCAGTTCGCGTATAATACGAAGCGTGTGACTCCTTCCTTTTTTAGGAGGAATAAATTTTTCAATCGTGTCCGAAAAGAAAATAACCCCTGTTTTATCATTATTTTGAATAGCTGAAAATGACAGAATAGCTGATATCTCAGTAATTACATTCTTTTTCATTTTGTCGAATGTACCGAACTCACGTGAACCACTTACATCAATAAGCAACATGACAGTCAGCTCCCTCTCTTCCTCAAAAATCTTAACATAAGGATGGCTGTATCTGGCAGTGACATTCCAGTCGATATTACGAATATCATCGCCAAACTGATATTCCCTCACTTCAGAAAAAGCCATACCCATTCCTTTGAAAGCACTATGGTATTCGCCGGCGAAAATATTCCTGGATAAACCACGGGTCTTTATTTCTATCTTTCTTACCTTCTTTAATAGTTCACTTGTTTCCACAATATCTGTAAAAAATTAGTAATACAAACACCTGTTCGCCACCGGATAATTACAGATCTGCATGATGACCTGGTAAATTCCGGGGCATTGTTCTTTCTATGGCACTTCTACTGTATTCAGAATGTCTGTAATAATATCCTCGGAGGTAATATTATTAGCTTCCGCTTCATAGCTCAATCCTATCCTGTGGCGCATAACATCAGCACAAACGGCGCGGACATCTTCAGGGATAACATACCCTCTTCTTTTTATGAACGCAAAAGCTTTTGATGCCTGGGCAAGAAAGATACCCGCACGGGGAGATGATCCGTAGGAGATCATTTCCTTGTATTTGTCAAGTTCATATTCTTCGGGATTCCTGGTAGAAAATACTATATCAACAATATATTTTTGTATTTTTTCATCGATATACACATCCCTGACCACATCACGGGCTTTGACAATATCATCCGGATTCAGTATTTTAGAAGTTACAGGGAATTGTTTAAGCAAATTTTGATTTATGATCTCTTTTTCTTCAGTTTTGTTCGGATAATTGATCACCACTTTCAACATAAACCGGTCTACCTGTGCCTCAGGAAGAGGATAAGTACCTTCCTGCTCTATCGGATTCTGCGTGGCCATTACCAGGAATGGTTCTTCCAGTATGAATGTATGGTCACCGATGGTGATCTGCCGCTCCTGCATTGCCTCCAGTAAGGCTGACTGAACTTTTGCAGGTGCGCGGTTAATCTCATCTGCTAAAATGAAATTAGCGAAAACAGGACCTTTTTTAATGGAAAACTCTTCCTTCCTCTGACTGTAAATCATTGTCCCCACCAGGTCGGCCGGAAGTAAATCAGGAGTAAACTGAATACGTGCAAATTTTGCATTGATAGTGTTAGCCAATGATTTTATAGCCAATGTTTTCGCAAGTCCGGGAACACCTTCCAGCAAAATATGCCCGTTAGCCAGAAGTCCGATCAACAAGGATTCCGTTAAATGTTTCTGACCGATTATTACCTTGTTCATCTCCATGCTTATCATATCAACAAACGAACTTTCTTTTTTTATCCGTTCATTCAATTCTTTAATGTCAACTGTTTGATTCATATTTGTATGCTATTTTTTGTCTTATTTTTGAGAGCACGAAATTATAAGAATGCAAATATAATAAGCCTTTTGTTTTGTTAAAATATATTAAGTCTGAATATCAACCTAAAATGAAACGAGGTATGTTCAATTTGGTTTTAAATCAAAAAAATAACACTCAAAATGTATGATTAAAAAATAATACGACAGAGCCACGCGCCTAAGGTGCATGATTCAGTCGGGTCAGGATTCCGTGGGCTCCTAATTTTTTAATAAAAAAGGCAGGATCTTTTTCCTGCCTGATTTTTTTTATGAAATTTTAATTTCTCTTGCCGGCTTTGGCTTAACTTCTTCCCGTTTAGGAAGTTTAATACTTAATATTCCGTCGTTATAGCTGGCATTAATCTTATCGCTGTCCACGTCACTGCCGGGTACAGTAAAAGAACGCTGGAACGACTGATAGCAGAATTCCCTGCGGGTGTAATTGTCATCTGTTTCATCCCTTTCTTCCTTTTTTTCAGAAGAAATAGTGAGAATGTTGTTTTGAAGATTGACTTTAAAGTCTTTTTTATTCATACCCGGGGCAGCCACTTCAATGATGTAATCATCATCTGTTTCTTTGACATTTACAGCGGGCAGTGAAGTGTCGGTGCTGGAAAAATTTGAAAGATTCCAGTCCATAAGATCATTTCTGAAAAATTTGTCAAAAAATGACGGTAAAAAGTTTTCTGTTCTTCTTGCTAGTGTCATGACTTAACCCTCCTTTTTTTGGTTCAACAATTTTTTTTTTTTTAATTCTGATAATATTGTAGCAAACAAAATACCAACTTAAAAAAAATGCCAAAATGTTTTATATAAATGACTGATTGTCAGTAAAAAGAGTTCGATATTGAAATAATTTTGGCAGTAAGTGTTTTAGATACTGTCAATTTTTCAGAATTAAAAAAAAGTTTATTTTTGATCCTGTGGAACGATATTTTGTAAAAATAAGTTTTAAAGGTACAGGTTATCATGGATGGCAAATCCAGCCCAATGCAATTACTGTCCAGCAGGTAATCGAGAAGGCCTTTTCTACAGTATTGAGGGAAAAGATTACTGCTGTTGGCGCCGGGCGTACCGACACCGGTGTTCATGCTTCCTTTTTTGTATTTCATTTTGATTCAAACAACACGGATATCGATACCCGTAATCTTGTTTTCCGTCTGAACAGCTTTTTACCTTCGGATATTTCTGTCCATCTGATCCGTAAAGTACCATCTGATGTTCACGCCCGTTTCAGCGCTCTTTCACGAACTTACAAATATTATTTAACACAATTTAAAGATTCGTTTAAAACGGAAACAGCATATTATTATCCCGTTGAGCTTAATATAAATATAATGAACGAATCTGCTTCCATATTAAAATACTACAATGATTTCACAAGTTTCAGCAAGTTACATACTGATGTCAAAACAAATTTATGCAAAATCTTTACCGCAGAGTGGCATAAAGAAGAAAATTTACTTGTATTTTCTATTAAGGCTGACCGTTTTCTGAGAGATATGGTAAGAGCTATAGTGGGTACCCTTATTCTTGTTGGCAGGGGAAAAATTAACATTGATGAATTTCGAACTATAATTGAAAGTAAGAACCGCTCTGCTGCCGGCCCGTCAGCTCCTGCCCATGGATTGTTCCTGACGGAAATTGAATATCCGGAATTCATTATGGTATAATAAATAATAAAACAGCATGGTTTTTACGGAAAAATAATTATAAACAGAACATTCATAACAGAAATTTTATGCATATTTGGATGATTGTTATTCTGACAGGATGCAACAAAATATATTCAGATGAAAAAATTTAAACGTTATTTATTGTTGTTGGTGTTGGTACTCATTGCAGTTTATCTGTTAGGGCCCAAACCGCCAAAACCGGAAATGAATAAAAACCTTCCTTCTTTACCGGCCAGTATGAGTACAATCGAATCATATATAAATAAAAAGGAGGCTGAACTGAGCGTACGTCCCGACAATGAATCACGGATCATTTGGGCCAATGACTCAATTCATGAACGCACCAATTATTGCCTTTTATATCTGCATGGCTTTTCGGCCTCATGGTATGAAGGATATCCTGTAAATATTGAATTTGCCAGATATTTTGGCTGTAATGCATATCTGCCGAGACTTGCTGCACATGGTTTGGATACTGCCGATCCTTTAATTGATATGACCCCTGACCGGCTCTGGACGTCAGCGAAAGAGGCCCTTATGACAGCCCGGAGTATTGGAAAGAAAGTTATAATAATGAGCACTTCGACAGGGGGAACTCTTGCATTGAAACTGGCTGCCGATTTTCCTGAATATGTTGACGGACTGATACTATATTCTCCTAATATCAAAATAAATAACAACTCCGCATTTTTACTTTCCAAACCATGGGGATTACAAATTGCAAGGTCTGCATATGACGGGAAATACCGTGTTACCAATTCCGATTCAACATTGAAGGAATGTCAGTACTGGTATTGCAAATACCGTGTCGAATCACTTGTCTACCTTCAGCAACTGGTTGATGCAACAATGGATAAAGAGACTTTTAACAGGGTAACTGCACCGGTATTTCTCGGATATTATTATAAAGACGATAAAAATCAGGATGATGTAGTTAAAGTTAATGCCATGCTTAAAATGTTCGAACAGCTTTCAACACCTGAAAATAAAAAAGTGAAAGTGGCTTTTCCTGAAGCAGGAGACCATGCAATTGCCTGTGAATTATTTTCCGGAGCGGTTGACAGCGTTTTCTTGGAAACTATAAAATTTGGCAAGGAGGTTTTAAGATTGCCTAATACTAACTAATATCTGTCCATAAAGTTAAGAGTCTGGAATAGAAAATTCGCTGACAAGGCTGGCGCAGACCGAAAAATGTAAGTTTACTAAATCGTAAATGATCATTTTGAGGGCAAGCATAACGCAGTCAGCGGACTTTATAGACGGGTTCTAAATAATATCTTCGATACAATAAACAATAACATTGTTTTTGTATAGGAAATATTCGAAAAAAACAGGAGATGCTGTGCCTGACCTGTATATTTCTCCTTCGAATTTTCCCCCTTCTTTATTAAATTCAAAAGGAAATATTTTTAAATGAGTTTGAACGTTAATATTCAGTTCGGAATTGCACTTGTATGCAGCTTCCCTCGCACTCCAGTATACTATTTGCATCCGCCGGGGATTTTCTACTTTTAAAGTATTTTCCAATTCTGTTTTTGAAAGAAAACGGGAAGCAATATTTTCTATTTTCCTTTCAGTGTCTTCTGTGTCTATCCCTGCATTACTTTTTGACAGCAAAATAGCTGCTAAATTATCAGAATGTGAGATGCTGATTTTCAAAGTGTTATCTTTAAGGTACGGTTTACCTGAACTGTTATATATGATTTCATTTTTGCTGCCGGTAATTTTTTTTAATAATAATCTGACTGCTAAATATTCCTTTTTTCTTTTTTCAATTTTCAGTTTATTAAATTCATTTATTTCCGTGACCGAAAAATCATATATTTTAGAAAGTTCCCTGCCTGGTTCTGTAAGTTCCCATATACCTATAGTACCATGACTTACCTGTTTTATAAGGGAAAGAGACATTAATTCCAGCTTGTAGTTTCAATTATACGGATAATATCTTTTTCAAGAAAACCGATTACCGGTTTCAGTGAGTCGATATCAGGAGTTGCCCGGATATACAATGCGCCACGTAAAAAATGATTTATGCTGTCAGTTAAATAAAATTGCATAGGGGAGGCAGCATTGCCTTTAATTTTATATACTGTACCAAACACATTTTTTCCAGGATTCAAAAACATTTGTTCTTCGATTCCGCTTGCTCTTATAGAATGTTTATATGCAAGTTTTCTGCTTTCCTCTATAAACCTTGCCAGCATAGTCCGTGGGGATACACTGTCATTATTTATATTATAATATGAAATATGAATATCAGCTTTATTTTTGGGAACTGAAATATTTATCCAGTTTTGTTTACCCGGATTTTCCAAATCGGGTTCTACTTCAGCATATAAAGGTATTTGAAATTTATATGGTAAATCTTTGTTAATTGTCCGGTAATTTTTGTCGGGAAAGTCAATGCGGAAAAAGCCACGGGGTTTCGGTGTGGATTTATTACGGCAACTGAATAATAAAGGTATAAATATAATAAATAGTGCTATGTACTTCATTGTTCCCATATTTTGTTGTTGCCTCTCAATTTTTTCTCTTGCACAAACCTTTCTGATAAATTCCCTCAGGAATGTTTACCAGGACTGAAGGGAAGACATAGGATTTTCAAGTTACATTAAAAAGGGGGTACAACAAAAATATTTTGATATACCCCCTTGTTTTTTTTCAGAAGGGCAGGTCGTCGCCTTCCTGATTTTCCGTATCAGGTTCGGTAGATTCAGAAAAGTCTCCTTCTTCTGATTGATTTTCACCGTATTGTGATTCCTGATTGTCATTTTGCTGATTATCCCGCCGTGTACCGAGCATTTGCATTACATCACCTACTATTTCTGTAATATAACGTTTATTACCATCCCTGTCATCATAAGAACGCGTTTTGATCCGCCCTTCTATGTATAACTGACGGCCTTTGGTTACATACTTTTCGGCTACTTCAGCCAAACCACGCCATAACACTACGTTATGCCACTCTGTAGATGTTACTTTATCCCCGTTTTTGGCCGTATATGATTCTGATGTGGCCAGGGGTAAAGTTGCACGTACGACTCCTGAATCAAGGTGTCTGATTTCGGGATCTTTCCCGACATTTCCAACTAAAATAACTTTGTTAATAGACATATTAATTTATTTTTAGGTTAACGATTTAAAATTACAATTTTAAATTTAATTCACCATTTTTATATTGCTAAAAAAGAAATATTTTCGGTTTTTAAATATTATATTTTGTTAAAACCAAAAATTATTTGTGTAAAATATTCTTTATTATCTAAATTTTTATATTTTTGCCATTCAAAATAATCCGATTAATTTATTGAAAACTAAATATTTTAAGAGATGACAAAAGCAGATATTGTAAATGAAATTTCAAAAAACACAGGAATTGAAAAAGTAACTGTTCAAAAAACAGTTGAAGCTTTCATGAGAACAATCAAAGATTCGCTTGAAAGCGGAGAGAATGTTTATCTTAGAGGTTTTGGTAGCTTCGTAGTAAAAAAGAGGGCAGAAAAAACTGCGCGTAATATTTCAAAAAATACTACAATTATAATTCCTGCTCATTACATTCCTTCGTTTAAACCTGCAAAAACATTTGTGTCTGTAGTCAAAAACAACGTTAAGTAATTAAGTTATGCCAAGCGGAAAAAAAAGAAAAAGACACAAAATGGCCACGCATAAGCGTAAAAAGAGATTGCGCAAAAACCGGCACAAAAAAAGGAAATAGGAAATAGGTAAGAACTTATACTTTTTATTAACAAGGTTGTTTTTGTGACAACTTTCTAAAATTTTTTATGTTCAGAGTAATAGAAAAGTTTGTATTAATTAAGTATAAATTTTTTCTATTATTCCGAATATAAATTTAAAGTTTATGTGTAACAACTTTGCTAAAGTATTTTATCAAGTATTTAACAGTATAATATTTAGGTTGTGAGTAATGATTTAATAATTGATGTCACTCCTTCCGAAATAGTCATAGCATTACAGGAAAATAAAAAACTTGTTGAATTA
>Ga0180433_10010223_pt1 | contig 11333 bp, 11 predicted proteins | sample SS_ome_8_FD_132980 | JGI IMG/M metagenome (GOLD analysis project Ga0180433, IMG submission 132980) | Hypersaline lake sediment archaeal communities from the Salton Sea, California, USA - SS_1_D_1 metaG | ecosystem: Environmental > Aquatic > Non-marine Saline and Alkaline > Hypersaline >... | reverse complement strand
TAGTTCCAATATACGCCAATGCTCGAAAAGTCCTTGTCAACATGGCTTTCTCCTATGGTTGTTCAACATCACTCTTGCAGGCGGCGACTTCTTTTGCTCCGATTTCGTTGACCGATGCCGGAGTTGGTCTGACTACCTGGGAAACGTGCAATACTTCGACCGGCACGTCAAAGAGCTTGGCACCGTGTCGCAGTTGAATCATGCATGCAGGGCAGGAGGTGGCGACAATATCGGCTGCCGTGCTGCGAATGTTTTCCATTTTTCTCTTCAGGATTTCCATTGATTGGTCGTAGTGGAAGATATTGTAAGTGCCCGCACCGCCGCAGCACCAGTCGGCTTCGGGCAACTCGATGTAATCAACGCCGTTAGTACGACGCAATAATTCGCGCGGCTGCTCTCGCACTTCTTCATAACGGCTCAAGTGACACGGGTCGTGGTAAGTGACTTTGACAGCGTCACGTTGGCGAGGAGGCATTCTCTTTCCCATGAAGTCGCTGAATTCATTTACTTTGTTGGCAAACGTTTTCGCCTCATCGGTGTGGATGAGTTCCGGGTACGTCTTGAGAAAGGAATAACAGCTTCCGCATTCCGTGATTATAGTGTCGACGTTGAGGTTGTTAAACATTTCGAGATTCTTTTTTGCCAGAGAACGTGCAGCGTCGAAATCGCCGTAGACATAGGGGGGTAAGCCGCAGCAGTTGTTGTTGATGACGCGGACTTCGCAGCCCTCTTCGACGAGCATCTTGACTGATGTCTCACTCACGTCAGGCAGAGCGTAGTTGTAACCGCAACCGACGAAGTAAGCTACTGTCAGTCTGGGATTTTCTGGCTTGAGGTCTATATCCTTGAGGCGGTCAACAAAGAACGTACTTGGCACTTCGTCCGCATCCATCAGCTTGTTTGCAGCGGCAGCCTCTTTGCTGACCCAGCGCAGCACGCGCAAGTGCTCGACCAGATCAGCAAGCCCTGTTCGCTTTCCCACAAAAGCCATGCGGAGCAGGTGTGTCATGAGCTTTGGGTTCTGAAGCAAAATACGAAAAACGAAGCTCAGAGGGAAGGGCAGTCCGTATCTGCGGATGTACTCATGGCGAGCTGCAAGCATGACCTCATGTGTTTTCACCGCGCCGAAGCAGTTTGCTACACAGGACTTGCACAGCAGGCATTCAAAGATCGCCGACTGAAGGTCTTCGCCGAGACTGACGTCGCCTTCCACAAGGGCACGAGCATGCGCGTGGTGTCCGCGCGCGACGGAGCCCTCCCTTCCGGTCACTCGGTATACGGGGCAGGTTGTCTGGCAGAACCCGCAACGGCCACAACGGAGAATTTCATCGTATGTCTCACGCAATGCTGCAAGCTCGGAATCCGCTTTTGCCATTTTCAGTATGCTTTCGGTCCATTCCGCGCATATGGAGCGCGGTCAATAGGCTTCCTTGGTATCTCGCATTCATTATACCATGTGGTGAGAACAAGCAAGTGCAAGACAAAAGTAGTGAAGATTTCTGAGATGATCCCTTACGGACTTACGCTCTCTTTCGCTGTAGGCTGTATTGGTTCTCCCAAGGCGCAGAGAATGGTTGATGACGAGTCAGGAAGAGTGGTATTCAGGATTCTCTCATTCCTCTTCACATTTGGTCTGTTGCTCAGGCAGTCACAGATCGGCCGGCGGGAAGTGGTCGTTGGTGAGTTTGGTCATCAGTCTCTTGAGATCTTCGTTGCCCTTGACGAGAACGAAGGGCACGTCTGCTTCCTGTGCGGCCATCCGGTCATAACTGCCGTCCCCAACAAAGAGCATACGTTTGCGACCTTGTTGGAGAAGTTCGCGACAGAACTGTGCCTTGTCTCCACCGCGGATGTCGAGAAAATACTTCGCGAGATCGCGTCTGGCAGCATCTGCCTTCAGGTCAGCGGTCGGGAGGCCTGAAGCGAGATAGAGGTCAAAGCTATGTGAAAGAGCTTCGAGCATTTCTCGCACCAGGGGAAATTCGTTGCAGAGAGGAGTGAGTTCGTCGTTGTAGCGTTGGTAGCGTTGATTCCAGGAGTTGACCTGTTCCTTGGTTGCAGTGAGGGCAAATTCTTTGAGGGTCTCTGCGAGCTGGCGAAATCTTGGTGCCCCCGACAATCGTTCTTGCGTTTCAGTGATGATCTGTCGTTTGTCTGGGTCGACGCCGAATTCCTCTATAAAGGCATCAGCATAAATCTTCTTTTTCACGTCCATTGTATCGATGAGCGTTCCGTCGAAGTCGAAGACGATAGCATTTCTCATGCGTTGACATTCCTATGTTCTTGAAAACAGACGGTAGTCCGGTGGCTGCTACGGTCGTCGCTCTTCGAGTGCGTCAACGATTGCTTGTGGCAGCATCACTTGGCCCAAGAGCCGCCATTCCTTTCGCTGCCCATGGTCGTCTGAGCCGCCTGAGAGAGCCAAGTCGAGAGAGTGCGCAAGTTCTGTGTATTGCGCTACTTGTGATTTGGAATGTGACGGGCAAAACACTTCGATTCCGTCAAATCCCTTCAGTATCTCAGGCAGGATGGAGTCGAAATTGCAGGTGCTGGGGTGGGCAAGAACGGCCACCCCGCCGGCCTCATGAATCAAGGATACTGCTTGTGCCGCCGTGCAATCAGGTTTTGGCACATAGCATGGGGCGTCATTGCCCAAGTATCTCCAGAAGGCTTCCGAAAGGGAGTCTACGTGTCCTTTTTGCAGGAGCATTTCAGCAAGATGAGAACGTCCCACCGATCCGCCGCCGGCACTATCGATCAGCTCTTGTACGTCTATAGGCGCGTTCAGTTGCTCGAGCTTTCGAGCAATTGTTTCTACACGTTTCAGGCGGGCGTCACGAAGCTTTTCGATTTCTGTCAGAAAAGCGCTGTTTGTTATGTCGATGAACAGACCGACAACGTGAATCTCGCGTCCATTGTGATATGCTGTCAACTCGACGCCCGGAATGACGCGAATGCCAAGCTCTTCAGCTTTCTTTTTGGCCTCAGGAATACCGTCTACGGTATCGTGATCTGTAATGGCTATCGTACTCAGGCCGACTTGGCAAGCCTGCTCGACGAGCTCGAATGGCGAGAGGGTACTATCGGAATGCACCGTATGAAGGTGGAGGTCGGCGAAGCTTTCAGCGCTCATTCAATAATCTCTTCCGCCCATTTCTCCTCGTCCAGCGAGAAGTCGGCACCCTCTGTGTCCCACCACTGCTTCCATTTGTCGTATTCGGCGCCGTGTGTCAATTGAGTAATAAATTGCAGCGCTTCGAGGGCTACCCCACGTACGTTGGCGTCTCGGTCCTTAATGGCCTCGATCAATACGGGAATCGCTTCTACAACGAATAGATCAGCCAATACGGCAACCGCTTCTTCGCGCACCTGAGCCACTTGGTCCTTGATCGCTACTTCGAGGACAGGGACGGTGGCTGCCGGTGGATCAGCAAAGGCGAGGTTTGTAATAACTTCGAGTCGGACTTCCTCGCTGGGGTCGTGAATGGCGATTTGTGCCAGATCGAGAGCAACTGCTTCGTCTTCCATGTCGATAAGGCCGGCAGCGGCAGTGTAGCGCACATCTTCTATCGGATCCTGAAGCAGCTTTTTCAAGGCTTCAGTGGCGGCCGGACTGTTCCGGCGGAGAAGCTTGTCTGCTACCGCTGCACGAATCACCGGATCCTTTGAATCGACAGCGGCCAGGAGTTCTTCCAGAGTGTTGAGCTTGAGCATGGTATCCGCAGCCTCGTCGGTCACCGGGACCGCAACGGTGATTCTTAGTTTTGGCTGATCGGGTTGCTCGGCAGTTCTTTTGCCCACAGTCTTGTCAACGGCTTTGTCAGGGATCTTCTCGCCTTCTGCCTCTGTAATCTGAGGGATAGGAGTAGGTTCAGCCTTGTCAGCAGACGGTTTCTTGCCGCAACCGGCGAAAGACAGCACAATGGTCGCCAGAAGGACAGTGCATAACACTAAGTAGCGCTTTGACATAGCATTTCTCCAGAAGAAAGAAGCCCTTGATAACCACGCTCCAAGGGCGGCTTGGAGAATTATAGGTGAGCGTTTGTTGGGTGTCAAATCTGACACTGCATGTGAGCTGGCGCTGCTCGATAATCTACAAACCTTGAACGGAGCAGGACGAAAAGGTAAAATATCTGTCCTTGAGTGAAGCCGTCCGTTTACGGTCGGCTTTTTGTAGTGAGGATTAGGGAGTTGCCTTGTTGGCAACATGTATCCAGGAGGCTTGTGGAAAATGTCGTTGCATAAGAGCTTGGTGTCAAGATCGAGGCTGCGTCGTCACCGCAACGTTTTGACGCGAGCGGAGCGTATTGAGAAGCTTAGTGAAGAAGACAGGTGGGACGAAGAGCAGAGTGTCTTTGGTCTTCCGAAGGTGAAGAATATCAAGCACGTGCGTGCGTCAAAGAAGAAAGAAGACAAGGCCGCTGCAGCTGAGGCAGCCGAGGCTTCGGAAACCGAAGAGGCTCCAGAGACCAAGGACGAGTCGTAGTCTGCTAGCAATAGTCCAAGTCTAAAATCCTATCGACATGATTACTATGTCAGCGCCCGCTTCCCGTGTTCGACGGAGCGGGCGTTTTGAGTTGATAGGAATGTAAGGTGAGGCACTTTTTCGCTGGTGAAGTTGTCGGCAAGGTTCTCTAACATAGCCTACACACAGGAAGGGGTAATGGTGTGATCGCATCTCGTATGTCGAAAATCGATTCTTCGGGCATCAGAAAAGTATTTGACCTTGCCCAGGAGATGACGGACCCGATCAACCTCAGTATCGGGCAGCCGGACTATGATGTGCCTGATGAAGTGAAGGCAGCGGCGATCAAGGCGATTGAAGAAGGCTTCAATCGCTACACCGTGACACAAGGTCTGGCCGAACTGCGTGCCAAATTGCTGGAGCGATGTCGTGCCGAGAAAGGTGTTGAGAATGAAGATATCTTCATCACCTCCGGCGTATCAGGTGCGCTGTTGTTAGCCTTTCTTGCAACTGTCGATTCTGGCGATGAGGTGCTCATTCCTGATCCGTATTTTGTGATGTACAAGCACTTGGTAAACCTCTGCAACGGTGTGCCGAAGTTCATTGACACCTACCCAGACTTCCGCTTGCGCCCAGAACGAGTTGAAGCTGCGATTACGCCCAGGACGAGGATGATCGTCATGAACAGCCCGTCCAATCCTACTGGAGTGATTGCTCCGCGTGAAGACGTTGAGGCTATCGCAGAAATAGCGCGACAACACGATCTGCTTGTGATTTCTGATGAGATATATGATTGCTTTTGTTATGAAGAAGCATACACCAGCATAGCGTCTCTCTACTCGAAGACACTCTTGATGGGCGGGATGTCGAAATCGCACGCCATGACAGGTTGGCGAATCGGTTTCGCGCTCGGACCAAGAGATGTGATAGCAGAGATGACGAAGCTCCAGCAGTTTTCATTTGTATGTGCACCATCTTTTGCCCAGAAAGCGGCTGTTGTGGCTCTCGATCATCCATCCGACGAAAAACGCGAAGCTTACCGTCGGAAAAGGGATATTGTATGTGATGGACTGAAAGACAGGTTTGAGATAGTTGTTCCCGGCGGAGCTTTCTACGTTTTTCCAAAGGTGCCGTGGGGCACGGATGAAGAGTTTGTCAAGGAAGCCATACGCAACAACGTCCTGGTCATTCCCGGCAGCGTTTTTTCGGAGCGAAATACGCATTTTCGTATTTCATATGCAGCTCCAGATGACGTGCTGAGGCGAGGCGTCGACGTGCTCAATCGTGTTGCGGAGAAAGGACCTTCGCGTAGCTGAAGCTTGCTGGAGTTCGGAGGAGATTTGAACAGCGGGCTGCGTGACATGCGGAGTTTTCGTTTGCGAGTTGCGAGCTCAATAGCTATTCTTTGAGTGGGGGCGATCTCTTCGTGCCCAGTACCATGCCTTCTGCGTTGACATATACGTCGACCGCTTCGTTGCTTTTTGTTGCGTTGTATCGCCAGATTTCGGCTACACCGCGAGATTTCAGTTCGACATAACCTTCTTTTTCTTTCAAAGTGATCAATTCGTTCGGCTTGCCAGCAAGCTCTTCCACGTCACCGACTGTCATTCGCGGACCGATATGTCTTGTTGGGTAACCCTCGACTTTCCGGTCGAGTCGCGCAACAATCAGCGAGATCGCTATAACAACTAGAATGCCGACCGCCCCAAACAAATATCGGCCTCGACGCATCGGGCGGAGGAAAGGCTCCGGTATCGGCTGTCCGGCGTTGCGAAGTGCTATGAGTTTCTTGTGTGCTTCGCGCTGCAGCTCTCTTACCGCTTCAGACTCGGTTGCGCCAGTGGCCTCGCAGTCTGTCAGTAGTGGTGTGAACGCCGTTATATGTTCGCCATCTCCGCGTCGAAATTGGATCTGTTCTCGTGGAATGAGCATGTAGTCTTTTTCCAGGTTATTGTCACGAATTCCTAAGCCCTGAGATCCCGGCTATTCATATCTCAAAGCTTCGATCGGATCAAGCCTTGATGCGCGGCGAGCTGGATAGAATCCGAAGAAAATTCCGATGGCTCCTGATACAGCTACGGCGAGAAACATTGAGCTTATCGAAATGACGGAAGGCCATTCCATTGCTTGTGATACGAGCCGGGAAATCCCAACGCCACCGACGATGCCAAACCCTCCGCCAACAAGGCACAACACAATGGCTTCAGTGAGAAATTGAACAAGGATGTGACGTGCCTTGGCGCCTACCGCCATTCGGATACCTATCTCACGAGTCCTTTCTGTGACAGAGACAAACATGATGTTCATAACGCCAATTCCGCCGACGACGAGCGAAACCAAGGCAACGATTGCGAATGTTGTCGACAACACACCTACCTGTGCTTGGGCGCGCTCCTTGATTTCGAGCTGGGTGCGCGTCATGAAATCATCTTCTTCGTCATCACGAATACGATGACGCCGTCGCAAGAGATCCGTTACTTCTTCTACAGCGCGATCAATTGCAGTATCGCTGACTGCAGACATGAAGGCATAGTGCAAATGATCTATGCCCATCAGACGGCTCTGAACCGTCGTGTATGGTATCAGTATTGAATCATCCTGGTCTCTTCCCCAACTACTTCCACCCTTCGGATGGAGTACGCCGATAATGCGAAATGGTATGTTGTTTATGCGCAACGACCGTCCGTACGAGTCATCGTTGCCGAAGAGTTCTTCTGCGACCGTCTTTCCAAGCATGCATACCTTGGCGCGCCGACGAATGTCTGACTGCCCGAAGCTTGTGCCCTGTGACAGTGCCCAATTGCGCACAATGAGAAAATCACCGGTAACGCCGTATATGCTGGTATTCCAGTTCTTATTGCCGGAGACAACCTGTGCCCGGGTTTGAACTACCGGGGAAGCAGCCATTATCGAAGGACATTCCTCTAGTATTGCCTCGACATCTTCTGCCGTGAGTGTGCTCTTGCTGCCGAAGCCCCCGTGGACACCGCCGCGACCAGAGCTGCCGGGCATGAGCATTACGACATTCGTCCCGAGTCCCTGGATGATTTCTTGAACGCTATGTTTGGCTCCTTCGCCGATGGCTACCATGGCGACGACTACGGCCACTCCGATCACTATTCCTAGCATAGTGAGACAGGAGCGCAACTTATTGCGCGTCAGAGCCTTGAACGCCATTTCGATCGTGCGCCAGAGTCTCACGACTGCTCCTCCAGTCCACGGCCGAGAGCTGCCAACGAGTCTCGGGCACTCGCTCGCTGTTCTATTGGCTCATCACGGATGATCCTTCCGTCGCGAAGAACAACCTGTCGTTTCGTGAAACTAGATATATCCGCCTCGTGCGTGACCAGCACAATCGTATTGCCTTCGTCGTTTAGCTTTACGAAAAGCTCCATGATTGCGAGGCTAGTGTGAGAATCAAGTGCTCCCGTAGGTTCATCGGCGAGAAGCAGGGAAGGATTGTTGATGAGGCTACGTGCTATCGCTACTCGTTGTTGCTCACCGCCGGAAAGCTGAGAGGGCAACTGTTTTGCTTTGCTCTGCATGTTTACGCGCGCCAAGGCATTCATCACGCGGTCCCTGCGTTCGCGTGACGGGATCATCGCGTCCGCGTACAGAAGTGGAAGCTCGACGTTCTCGAATGCAGATGTTCTGGGTACTAGATTGAAACTCTGGAAGACGAAACCAATCTTCAGATTTCTTGCTTCCGCCAGTTCATTTTGCGCCATAGCGGAAACGCGGTTTCCTTCCATACAGTAGCTGCCGCCCGTCGGTCGGTCAAGACAGCCCAGAATGTGCATGAGCGTAGACTTGCCCGATCCCGATGCGCCCATGATGGCAACGAAATCACCTTTGTCTACCGTGAGGCTCACACCGGCAAGGGCAGGGAACTCCACATCGCCCGTGGTATAGACTTTAGTAACGTTCTCGATTTGAATCAGAGCTGGGTGCACGAAACCTAGCGCCTCCTGCCTCCACGTATGCCGAAAGGTCTCTTTGCGTCTTCGGCTTTGTCCGCGCCGATTCCAGTGACGACTTGGTCACCTTCTTTAAGCCGATCGCCGATTATTTCCGTGAAACGAGCGTCATCCAGACCAAGGGTGACTTCGACAGAGTAGAGCAGGTTCTGACGTCGATCAATCATCCAGACTATGCCTGTTTGCTCGCGCGAAGCGTCAGAAGTTTCGGGTCGTTTTCCGTGAAAATCCCTGGGGTTGTCGCTACTGCGATGTGAAGACAAATTCTTATGACCGGCTTTGGAGGCTTTGACAATCATTTCTGGTTTCGGCGAAAAACGCAGAGCTGAAGTTGGTAATCGCAAAACTCCTTCGCGTTCCGCGACCAGGAACTCCAGATCTGCTGTCATTCCGGGCAAAAGCTTGTTGTCAGGATTCTCTGCCGAGACTATCACGGTATAGGTCACAACGTTTTGCTCTTCCTTGGGTGACAGACGTACTTGGGTGACTTCCCCGCGGAATTCATCATCCGGATAAGCTTCAACAGTGAAAAGAACGAGTGCTCCGGGTTTGATGCCGCCGATATCCGCCTCGTCGACATCGGCCTCGATCTGCATGTCTCTCAGGTCTTTTGCTATCTCAAAGAGGGTAGGTGTGCTGAAGCTTGCTGCGACTGTCTGTCCCTTGTCGACGGCACGATTTACCACGACCCCGTCAATAGGTGAGACGATGACGGTCCGTCTGAGATTTACCTTGTTCAATTCGTGTGCAGCCTTTGCCTGATCGCTTTTGGCGATGTTCACAGCGATCTGAGCTTCTGCTGCCACAAGGCGGCTTTTTGCGCTTTTCACTTCGGCGCGTGCAGTAAGCAGAGATGCCTGTCTTGCTTCAAGCTCAGTCATTGCCTGTTCATACGCATTTCTTTGTGTATCGACATCGAGATCAGAGACCGCCTCTTCGTCTGCCATTTTACTGAAGCGTTCAAAAGTACGTTTTGCGTATCCTGCGGCAAGCTTCGCCTTGCTTACATTTGACTTCGCCTGAGCAAGGCCAGCCTCTGCTTGGGCGACGGCGCTCTTTTTTACCTCTAGGTCAGCCTTTGTGCTCAAGACGGTAGCCTCGGCTGCTTTCCATGAGGCTTCGGATTGCTCGACCTGAGCTATGAAGGAGGATTGCTCGATCATGGCGAGTTTCTCTCCTGCCTTGACCGGCGAATTGAAGTCGACGTAGACGTGTTCCAGTGTGCCCGACACTTGCGTGCCGATCTGCACGGTTGCGACAGCGGAGAGCTGACCTGTGGCTGTGACCGTAGCCTGCAGCCAGCCTCGATCGGCAGTGGCCGTGCGGTAGTTGAAGTCCTCTCCACCGGTGCGACGCCATGCCACAACGGACACAACTATGGACAACACAACGACAGTAGCGATTACAATTGGCAGTTTGCGCATTGATGAATTCCTTTGACGGAGCAATACAGAGCGAAGTCTGGGGGCAAAATGTACACTTCCGCAGACCGTCCACTATGATAGCGCGAATCCCTTTCCGATGCACCCCCAGTATGTGAGAGAACGGAGGAAAAGTATCGCAAGAAGCCACGCCTATAATGTGGCCGATGTTGGCAAGAGGTTACATTTCAGTTCCACTTGTCGTGTTTTCCTGAATCGCATCTCTCAGGTTGCCAACGTCCACAATCCCCTATAGAATGCACAAGTTATCAAGAAGAGCCATGTCGTCGGGCTCTCGGTCTTTTCTGATATGAGAGGGCGTAATCTGTGCTTTACGTTGTTGCCACACCTATCGGCAATCTTGAAGACATCACGCACCGAGCGGTTCGCGTTCTTGGAGAGGCAGATGTGCTTGCCTGTGAGGACACTCGCCGCACCGGTATCCTTCTCAAGAGATACGAGATCCCCCGTCCGCAACGAGTCATTTCCTATCACGAGCACAACGAGGAGCGTGTTGGCCGTCAGATTCTTGAGCTGTTGGCGGAAGGATTGAACGTTGCTCTGTGCACCGACAGCGGCTATCCGAGCGTGAGCGATCCTGGCTACAAGATCATCAGTGCTGCTCGCGAAGCGGGGATATCCATCGAGGTTATTCCCGGTGCGAGTGCTGTCACGATGGCCATTGTTGCCTCGGGCTTGCCGACTTCGAGCTATACCTTCAAAGGGTTCTCGCCGCGAAAGAGCGGGCAGCGAAAGCGGTTTCTCGAAATGGATCGCGACCAGCCACATACAATTGTCCTTTTTGAATCACCCCACCGTACTCACAAACTTCTTGTCGACGCTATTGAGGTCCTGGGCGACAGACTTGCTGCCGTCTGTGTTGAGTTGACAAAGAAGTTTGAGCGTGTTGATCGAGGCTATCTGACCGAACTGGCAACAATGTACGAGGGGAAAAAGGTTCGAGGCGAGGTCACGGTAGTCATTGCTGGTAACAATCCCAAGTTCTTCAACCCCGAGGCTGAGCAGTCATCCTGATATCACGTATCAGCCTATGTCCACTTCTTCGTAAGAGTCGCATGCTGTGTCAGTACAGAGATGCCCGGCGGTGGGGGGCGCCGGGCACTACTAAGGGAGGTGAGGGAGAAGAGATGTTCGTTATGCGAATGTCTTGCAGGTCACGGCACTTCACTTTCCTCACATAGCAGGCGTCGTGACGAAGGAGATTTCTACACGTCGATTAGCTTGGCGGCCTTCCTTGGTTGAGTTGGATTTGACAGGCCGCGTATCAGAAAAACCTCGGAAATACATTTGGATCGAACGGATACCTTCTTTCTCAAGCGCATTGAGAACAGTCCTTGCTCTTGCACCTGATAGGCCCCAGAGATCCTTGAATTTCTTCTTTGTTTCGGGCCGCTTTACCGGCACATTATCGGTGTGACCGTCAATCCTGACAGTGACACTGGCCCCACT
>Ga0180433_10010222_pt1 | contig 11334 bp, 11 predicted proteins | sample SS_ome_8_FD_132980 | JGI IMG/M metagenome (GOLD analysis project Ga0180433, IMG submission 132980) | Hypersaline lake sediment archaeal communities from the Salton Sea, California, USA - SS_1_D_1 metaG | ecosystem: Environmental > Aquatic > Non-marine Saline and Alkaline > Hypersaline >... | reverse complement strand
TTGTTCAAGGGTATGCTGCAATGGAGCAATTAAGAATGCCTTGAAGCTTAAAGAAATGAAACCCGAGATGAACATCTATATCATTTACCGTGACATAAGGACATACGGATTCTATGAGGAATATTATCAAGAGGCAAGGCGAAAGGGGATTATCTTTCTGAATTATGATTTAGCAGATAAACCTCAAATAAAGCAGGAGAGAAAAGATGATAGACTTTTGTTGAGGGTTCAAGTTAAGGACAAATTGCTTGGTGATGAGATAGCTATCGATGCTGACATTGTTGCCCTTAGTGTAGCGATGGTACCGGCGACGGATGCGAGTGAGTTGGCCATGCTATACAAGGTTCCTGTTAATGAAGACGGCTTCTTCTTGGAAGCGCATGTAAAACTTCGTCCTGTAGATTTTGCCACAGATGGAGTTTTTGTTTGCGGGCTTGCTCACGCGCCGAAATCCATTGAGGAAAGCATTGCTCAGGCAAAAGCTGCTGCATCTCGTGCTACCACTATATTGGTTAAGGATGCCATAGTTGGTGAAGGAATCGTCGCTTCAGTGGATGAAAATCTATGTAGTGGTTGCGGCATATGCGAGGCCGTGTGCCCTTATGCGGCGATAGCTGTGGATCAGGAAAAGGGAATTTCCGTGGTAAACGAAGCACTTTGCAAAGGTTGTGGTACTTGTTGTGCTGCCTGTCCATCCGGCGCTGTTCAACAGCGGGGATTCACAAGGGGGGAAATTTCAGCAATGCTTAGTGCTGCTTTGGTAGGAAAATGAAAATAGAACACTTCGAACCCAAGGTTATTGGTTTTTGCTGCAATTGGTGTGCCTATGCAGGTGCTGATCTCGCCGGGGTGAGTCGAATGCAATACCCATCGAATTTAAGAATGATAAGGATGATGTGTTCGGGAGCGGTAGCACCTGTGTATATATTGGAAGCCTTTCAACAAGGGGCTGATGGAGTTTTTATAGGAGGGTGTCATCCCAGAGATTGTCACTACCTGGAAGGTAACTACAAAACACTGAGGAGAGTTTTGCTTCTTAAAAAACTTTTACCACAGATGGGAATCGAGCCGGAACGTCTGAAGCTAGAATGGGTTTCCGCTGCTGAGGGGCAAAGATTTGCTGAGGTAGTCACTAATTTCGTTAAGGAAATTAAAAAGCTAGGCCCAAGTCGATTGAAAGAGACCCTTAAGAACTGACCTAAGGTAACTGAAATGCTGTATCAATCGACAACTCGAATCATAAGTAATTTTAGATACCTCACTATTTGGATAAAATTAGAAGACTCTGATGGTTTGCCAAACAAGTAGCTGCTAGAGCATATACTCAAGGTAATATTATACGTCTGTGGACAATCTGGACTCAGTATTCGCCCGAGTTTGTGAATACTGAATTGTAAACTATAACCTCTAAGCTAATTCAAGAAGCAGTGATAAGATGGTTAGAGAAAGAATCTGATTCCTGCCCAGAATATAGCCATCCCTTTTTGATTGCCAGCTTTCTTGCTTTGGCGAGGTCAAGTCCGCTATTTATATTGAAGAAGCTTAAGTGCTCCGGGTCAAATCTGTTGATCTCATCTTTCTCAACATACTTAGCTTTGACGAGAGTAAAAAGTTTGCTAATCCTCAGTTCATTGTGCTCCAGCAAGCATCTGATGGGTGCAACGCAGTTCTTGGAATATACTGCACAAAGAGGTTCTAATTTATTTTTTAGCTGTGGAACAACAACATCAAAGTTGGAGCAGATTTGGGCCATGTATTTAAGCAAGCCGATGCTTAAAAATGGCATATCGCAACCAACAACAATGGCTCGTGGATTGGCTGAAGCTATTAGACCCGAGTAAATGCCCACGAGCGCGCTCTTGCTAGAATAAGTATCAGCTACTGTTTTTATCCTTATCGTCGAAGAGCTGGCAATTGGTTCTCCATTTGCCGTTACTACGATGATTTCGGAACTGAATATAGCAAGGTGGTCAATCACCCATTGGATAAGACTTTTACTGCCGATAACCTGAAGGGCCTTGCTCCGACCTAGCCTTGAGCTTTTACCTCCGGCGAGAATAATAGAAGTCATGCTAAAGCGACCAAAATTTGCAACTACATTAACACACTGAACAAAGCCAGGCAACCCGTTGTTGCTTGCCTGAGTTCTTTTCCTGTATTAAAATAATAGTATATGTACGTGATGAGTAAGGTGTTTATTTACTCCTATGCTTGGTCTCCCTACTTAATCTTGGCTTAAGCAGCTAAAGTGAAACATTAGATTAGTTTAAATATTCTGTTTAAATAAGCGATACATGATGGAAGAACTATACAAGCTCAAAGTAAAAGATATAATGATACCCGGGCAAGGTACCCCTTTTTTGGAAGAAGGTGTGAGTTGGGCAGAGATTCTTAATAAACTTTCACTTAGGGCACATGCCTGGGTGGTTAACAATGTGGAGCAAATGAAAGTGGTGGGAGTGGTGACTGAACATGACATAATGCGATCCATGATTCCTCCGGGGCAGAAGAAGGCGAAAATATTTGGAACCGCTAGGCCTGAGACATTTTGTATAAAAGAATGTGTTGTCCAGGATATCATGACGCACAATCCTGTTGTGTGCTCGCCGGAAGATACTGTGGTTGATGTTTTTAAGAAGTTTTCCTCCTTCGATATACGCAGATTGGCAGTTGTTGATGAAAATAAAAGACTCTTGGGGGAAATAACAATACAGCTCCTGGTAAGAAATCTCAGAAATAAGTTCCTGAATACCTTATGAATATCTATATCCTTGTAGCCTTGGTGCTCATTCTCGGCTTCCTACTTGGAAGGATTCTACGCAAGCTAAGGTTGACAGAAGTTTTAGCATATATTCTGGCAGGTATTATCATTGGGCAGGTTTTGAATTTCAGTCCACCCGAACAATTCAGCATTATCATCACTGGAACGACGCTTGCTCTTGTTGCCTATATAATTGGATTAAGTTTTTCTTTCCCTTTTCTAAAAAGCATGGGCAAACAGATAGTCATTATATTGATTGTGCAAGTGTTTATGACATTTATTGCCACATGTGGTTTTGTATACTTATTAACCAGGGACCTGCCGCTTTCCATAATTTTAGGTTCACTCGCCCCTGCCACCGCTCCAGCAGGAACGATAGCAGTTTTAAGGGACTTGAGGGCAAAGGGAACGCTTACGGATATAACTATTGCTCTTGTGGGACTGGATGATGCACTTGTAATAGTCATTTATGCAGTGGGGATTCGTTTGACAAAGATGTTGTTGGGTGGAGAAGTAAATATTTCATTTGCCTTCACTTACCCGTTGTGGGAAATTTTTGGTGGTTTGGGACTGGGAGCGGCAATTGGAGCTGCTATTTCTTATTTCGCCAAGAAAATACATGTCACTTCTGACCATATCTTCGTTATTTCTCTGGCTGCGGCTATACTCTGCTGGGGTCTAGCGGAACTGATTGGAGTTTCGGCAATTCTCACATGTATGGCTTTAGGAACCGCGCTGATTAACCTCAACGTCCAGGTCGGTAACCGTTCCAACGAACTGGTGGACAACATCATGACGCCCGTATTTGTCTTGTTTTTCGCTGTTATTGGTATGGAGATGGATTTCTCACTTTTTCATCTTATGTGGCCGCTGGTAATTATATACTGCGTTGGCAGGAGTATTGGCAAGATAACAGGGTGTAGCATAGGAGGCGGCCTATCAAGATCTGAACCTAAAATTAAGAAGTATCTTGGCCTTGCCATGCTAGACCAAGCAGGTGTCGCCGTAGGCCTTGCTTTCCTGGCAGCTCAAGCCTTAGCAGAGTATGAACTCGGAGGTACGATAATCGCACTTATGGCGACCACAACAGTAGTACATGGACTCCTTGCACCACCTCTAATACAATATGCTGTTAAGAAGGCGGGAGAGGCGAATATATAAAATTTTTATGAGTGTATATCCTACCTAGATATGGTAGTCATTAAAAAAGACAAAAAGCGATTTGTTGAGTTGTGATTTGAGGAAATCTCTCCGTCTTCTGGGTATATTGGGGCACCAGGATAAGATATTATTCATACTTATATTAACATAGCGGCGGCAATTCATGAAAACTAAAATCCTGGGTATTGAAACCTCTTGTGATGAAACTGCAGCTGCCGTAGTAGAGGACGGCAGCCGAATAATCTCTAATGTCGTATCTTCGCAAATAGACATTCATGCTCGCTATGGCGGCGTAGTACCTGAAGTTGCCTCGAGACAGCATATCCTCAGCATTATCCCGGTTATTAATCAAGCTATGTCTGAAGTTGCCTGGCCGGACATCAACGGTATTGCTGTAACATTCGGCCCGGGGCTGGCTGGGTCGCTATTGATAGGCCTAAATATAGCCAAGGCGATTGCCTTGGCTAAAAATTTACCTATTATTGGGGTTAATCACCTTGAGGCGCATATCTATGCTAATTGGCTGTCACCCTCATCCCAATCTTATCACTGCAATGAAGAGGATACTGTGATGTCGCATTGGGGAGTAAAATTCCCCTGCCTTTGTCTCATTGTCTCCGGAGGGCACAGCGAGTTAGTATTGATGAAAGGGCATGGTCAATTTGAGAAATTGGGGCGAACCCGTGATGATGCTGCCGGCGAAGCCTTTGATAAAGCTGCTAGAATCTTGGGTTTGGACTACCCTGGTGGGCCTGCTATTGAACAGGCGGCCTGTTCTGGAATCTCTTGCTTACCTCTCCCCAGAGCCTGGCTCAGGGAAAGCCACGATTTTAGCTTCAGCGGACTAAAAACCGCTTTGTGGCATCTTGTTCACCAAGAAGGCGTTTCAGTTGCTGACGCTGCAGCAAGCTTTCAACTGGCTGTAGTCGATGTCCTAATTGCCAAGACAATTGAAGTAGCAAAGCAATTGGAGGTAGAGCAAATTTTACTTAGTGGCGGAGTGGCAGCCAATAAGACATTAACCCAGCGGTTCCTTGTCAATTCGTCAGTTCCAGTTCTTATCCCCCCTCCTTACTTATGTACTGATAATGCTGCTATGGTAGCTGCTTGTGGCTATTACCATTTGCAGGCTGGCAAAATAAACGGTTATGACTTGGATGTGGTGCCCAGCCTTGGCATTGGTTGACTGGAAGGCAAACATAGTTAGCCAGCAAAGTATCCGACAGCGACTGCGCAGAAAAGGGCAAGAAAAAATATTTACACTTTTTAGAGAAAAAAGTGTTAAGCTTTCGGAGTGACAGATTTCTTGTACTAGCGTGATGAAGGGAAAGAAGACCAGATCAAAGCTAAGGCTAGGACTTGAAATCACAGAAACGCAAATGAAGGATTTGTCCGTAGAAGAATTGCTAGCACGCTTTCAGTCTTCTCCCAACGGACTTAGCCAAGCCAGAGCACAGAGCTTTGTGGATCAATATGGCTATAATGAACTACCCGAGAAGAAAGTCAATCCAGTTCTAAAATTTCTATCCTATTTTGGGGGTCCTATTCCCGGGATGATTATAGTGGCGGCAATACTATCAGGAGTGCTGAATCACTGGCCCGACTTAGGTGTTATTTTGGCTTTATTGGTAATGAACGCTATTGTGGGCTTCCGAGAAGAATATCAGGCGGTCAATGCCATTACCGCGCTCAAGGAAAAACTAGCTGTACAGGCTAATGTCAAGCGAGATGGTAAATGGTACATGATACCTGCACGAGAATTGGTGCCAGGTGACATTATCCGTCTCCGCATCGGCAATATTATACCAGCAGATGCTAGGTTGTTAGACGGAGATCATGTGCAAGTGGATCAGTCTGCACTGACTGGCGAATCCCTGCCGGTGGAGCACAAGCCTGGCGATGCTGTCTATTCAGGTTCCATCCTGAAGCAAGGCGAAATCGATGCAGTTGTCTATGCTACAGGTAAAGGTACATACTATGGCAGGACTGCTGAACTGGTTGAGTCAACCGCAACTCGAAGTCATTTACAGCGTGCTGTACTTAGGATCGCCGATTATTTGCTCATCATAGCGGTGGGCCTGGCTATTCTGATAGTTGGCACTGCAATTCACCGGCACACCCCTATAATCGTCGTACTGCAATTCGCACTTGTTTTAACAATTGCCGCCGTTCCCGTGGCCATGCCTGCAGTATTGTCGGTCACAATGGCATTGGGAGCTAAGGTATTAGCTGTGAAGCAGGCAATAGTTACCAGGTTGGCCTCTATAGAGGAGGTGGCTGGCATTGATATGCTGTGTTCAGATAAGACAGGTACACTGACTCAGAGCAAACTAACTCCGGGAGAGCCTTTCATAGTAGGCGGCTTGGCTTCTGAGCAGTTGATCTTGAATACATCACTGGCTTCACGAGCCGAAGACCAGGACCCAATTGATCTCGCTGTACTGAGTGGAGTTAAAGATGAACAAAAGCTAGAATCGTATCAGGTGATACACTTCCAGCCCTTCGATCCAGTTCATAAACGTACGGAAGCCATGGTGAAGGGGTTGGATGGTTGTGATTTCAAGGTAACCAAAGGGGCACCTCAGGTTATCTTGATGCTTGATCCCGACGCGATTAAAATACAGTCTCAGGTTGATAAAGCAGTAAATGAATTCGCCACCCGCGGCTTTCGTTCCCTGGGAGTAGCACGTACTAATGAGCAAGGCCAGTGGCAGTTTCAAGGCATAATTCCCCTCTACGATCCGTTACGAGAGGATTCCAAAGCCACAATTGAGACAGCAAAAAAGATGGGGGTTAAAGTGAAGATGGTGACCGGAGATCAAGTTGCCATTGCTAGGGAGATAGCACATCAGTTGGATTTGGGCACAAACATCATGGATGCTAATATCTTTAGCGATACCAAGCAGTATGAGACTGGCCGAATGGCGGATACTATTGAACAAGCCGATGGTTTTGCCCAAGTCTTCCCCGAGCATAAGTATCACATAGTCGATGTGTTGCAGCAGCGCGGCCACATAGTGGGTATGACTGGTGACGGTGTGAATGATGCGCCGGCATTGAAGAAAGCTGATGCCGGCATTGCTGTTGCTGGTGCTACCGACGCTGCCCGGGTAGCAGCTAGCATTGTGTTGTTGACCCCTGGTCTTTCGGTAATTATTGATGCTGTCAAAGAGAGCCGTAAAATCTTCAAGAGAATGATGAATTATGCTATCTATCGGATAAGTGAGACGGTTGCTCTGCTGGTGTTTCTAACGCTGGCTATCCTGCTCTTCAAAATATACCCGGTCACTGCGATCATGATAGTCTTGTTAGCAATTTTAAACGATGGTGCTATTCTGTCGATTGCTTATGACAATGTTCTCCACCGGAATGAACCTCAAACATGGGATATGCATATGGTACTGGGTGTTGCTACGTTACTGGGTTTGTTTGCGATGCTTCGATCCTTTGGTATCTTGTATCTTGGTGATGTCGTATTCCACCTAGGCAACGACACTCTTCGAACGCTAGTATATTTGAACCTTTCAGTAGGAGGACATCTTACTCTCTTTGCTGCGCGTACTCATGGACCATTCTGGTCTATCCGCCCAGCACCAATTCTACTGGTAGCAGTGGTGGGAACACAAATTGCAGCCACGCTTATCGCAGTCTATGGATTGCTCATGGCCCCCTTGGGCTGGACTTATGCAGGGATTGTTTGGGGCTACTGTCTGATCTTGTTGCTTATTCAGGACAGAGTAAAAATTCTGGGATATAAATTCTTCAGTAAACAACATTCAGGTTTCTTGGTCAAACAAGCCAGGAACTGAAGCTATACGTTGCTGATTCTGGTTATATATCCTTGATAATTTACTATCTCAAATTACATACTTAACTGACTTGTTCTTTTCGTGGAAGATAATAGGGGCGCCTCTGCCCCTTCTGGGAAGGTAATCGAGTATGAGCTTGAATAGAATGTCTATCCTTGGCCTTAGGTGAATTGTTAAACCGCCGTTTTAATTTTTAGTACTATAATTATTTAGCTCTAAACTCTTTATCATCAAGTCCATTCTACTTATAGCTCAGAGGGTACCTTTTCTCTACCTAGGACTTTTGACTAATCATAAGGAAGTTTTAATACTCGGGTGTAGAGCTTTTGGGGCATAGACAGGCTGTAGGGCTTTTATTAAGATTTTATTACAGAAGGGGATAACCGATCGATGGAGTAAATAAATGGAAAGGGAAATGAGATGCCTCCAAGAAGAGTGCGTGATCCTTAAAGTGGCAATCGAGGAGGCGATAAATAAGGGTAAGCAGTTAGGGGATTACCTTAGCGATATTACTAGGTGCGGCACGGATTTTGGTAAAGGCTTTTTTTTAACCTATTTCAACACACGTTCAGGAATTGTCGGCTGGGTTGATGATTTCTGAGCTTTCATCTCGACCTTAACTCGACTCGTTACTAGTGCTGTAACTGCGATTTATTGGAGTAGTTATAAGAGTGCTACTGACCGTTATTAACTGAATTGGTGTTCTTATATCGCACAAAAATAATCATTGCCCCTTTACCTTTGAATCTAAAACCAAATTCAGTAGGCGTTGGGCCTCTGTAATTTGTCCCTGGGTATGGTGAAACGGATTATCCTTTTCTTGGTTGGTAGTTTAGAAGTGTCTAGTTTTAACTGTGGCTGTAAAAGTCCACCTGTAATCTCAACGGAATTGACTCCGCTGTAGAGAATTTCGAAGTTTAAAGGATGCAATGTTACCAATTCGCTGATGGGTTTTGCTTGTAATCTGTGGCGCCGTTCTTGAGCAATTTCCATGCGCTTAAACCGCTCCGCTCGTTTCGCCAGCATGTGTCCAAAGAAGAACTCCTTCAATGTAAGGCGATAACGAAAATCATTGGGGTGCTGGATAATGCAGGCTATTACTCTTTCTGTAGTGAAAATCAGGTCGTACAGAGTATCGAAAGTATGGCAACTGACTCCAAATAGAGAACCTACAATTTGCTCCATGCTAGCTAATTTTATTATGATTGGGTAAACGAGCTGACCCCGATGGTTTCATACATCAGATACTGGAGTAATTACTGTTGGAAATCGTCAAAGGTCGAACTTGTCTCACAAATAGAATAACAAATTGGCTAAGTGTTTGCAACCTGCTGAGCGAATGATGAATTTGGTAATTCATGACCAAGATGTAATGTCCAGCCTTAGCATTGGGTAATCCTTTATGTGCCTTCGTGTTGATATTAGATGGTTAATGGATAACTGTTAGCTATTTGCCGCTCGCTTGTTCTCGGGAATCGTCGGCTATGTCGACGATTTTAATCTTGTGCCTAAATGTCTATCAACTTATCAGAGAACACTTTGAGCATCTGCCTTGGCGACAGTAGTTTCTGAAGAGATGAATGAGTCCTTGCTGGTGGCAAGCAGTGAAATTGGGTAGCTCCTCCAGGCCAAGCTGCTTCGCCATATGTTGTGTTATACAATGTTCTGCCAATCTGGGATAGCCACGGTAAAGTTCCATAGCTTTCTCTGTAAGCATCGCCTCATTATTTATCTCACCCCAGGCGAAAGCAAATGGTAATACCACGTTCACTATTATTTCACCTGCTTTGCTATTTCCCAGAAGAATCCCGTATTTAAGAGAGGTTATCTTTGTTTTACTTGTGACATCGAAGTCGAAATGTTCTCGCCAGTAGCCATCGCCAGCCACGGTCAAACCACTCTCCAGCGTGCGATGTCCAGCGTGCAGAGGCGTTTGTTTCACTAGCTGTAATATCCCTGTCAACAGTGTTCCTTCGTGGTAGCGCTCCGTGAGGTAACTCAGAGCGATAATGCGACGCACTGGAGAATTGTTGGGGTATATGTGAGAGAAGTTCCAGTCTCTTCCCTTCATGGTTTTTACTTTTTTTCCAGCGGATTCCCATAGATGTTCCAATTTCTGGACTTCCTTCTCCGCCTCAAGGTTTCTTTCCCATCTTTGAGAAGGCAATAGCCCGGCTGTTCCTAACAATAAGGCTTGCTTTAGAACCAATCCCTTTCGGGATTCGATGAATTTTAGAGGCATTCTGGTAGCAAGTTCCTCAAAGGGCTTTGTGTTTTTGGTATAACCCAGAGCTCTCATCATGCCTTGGAAAAGCACCTGCCCCCCATCTGCTTTCTGAGCACCGTTGGAACCGTGGCGAAGAATTTCAGTTTGGAAGTGCATCGCCTTCTGCTTAAACCTTTCTTCACCGGCAGCGTTCAATAGCTTTCTTAAAGTTTGTCTGTCCATGTGATTTATCAACTGGGCGCAAGGAAGTTGATGAGGTAGTAAATAAGGTTGGTGTTGTAATGCCTGGGCCAGACATAGCACGGGAACTGATTTGCCATTTTGTAATAAAGTAGAAGATTGACAATCATGCCACATTACAGTATGAAGTATGACATTGTTATATTTATTATCGCAATGATGCGCATGGTTATACCAATCGTCGGAATTAACGTGAAGCTCGATATCTCCCTGTATCAAATTAGGTTTGCTCACAATGACTGCGTCCCGATAATCAGGACCGGTACCGCCATTGGCCCTACCGGGATAGATTACCTCAATTGGCTCACCTTCTGTGGAAATTAACTCTTTTCCTACAACCTGCTGCCATATTAAAGCTACTTGCTTTTCCGAGAATTTTGTCCGATTGCGTGTAATCATGGCACGAAGAAATTATCTGTCGTGTTACCCTTAACCTGGTTAATCGTGCTTTTCTTCAGTTCTGTAGGTAAAGCCGCTACGCTCAGCAATTATGCTGAGCAGGGTAGCTGATGCACCGCGGGGGCGATACATTCCCCTTTCCCATTCACTGATTGTTTGCTGACGCGTACCTAATTTCTCGGCTAGCTTTACCTGTGTTACGTTTAAATGTTGCCTCAGTGCCTTGATATCGTCTTTACTCCATTGTGCTTTATTTCTTCTTTCTCGCTCCATTGCTTAGGATTATACACGTTTTAGTGTAAATATTCAAGAAAAAATTACTAGATTTTAGTAAAAACCTATTGCATTTTGTCTTTTTCTTGATATAATAGAAGTTAGCACTCTCAAGGTCTGAGTGCTAAAAATAATGTTAGAAAGGAGGGAACATGGCTAAAATTGAACCTTTAGGGGACAGGGTGGTGATAAAACCCACACCCAAGGAAGATGTAAGCAAAGGAGGAATAGTCTTACCAGATACAGCTAAAGAGAAACCTCAAGAAGGGTTAATTATGGCTGTCGGTCAGGGAAGGTTGACTGAGGATGGCAAACGCATAGCTATGGAGGTGAAAAAAGGGGACAAGGTTATTTATTCCAAATATGCTGGCACTGAGTTTAAACTGGACGACGAAGAGTTGGTTATTATGCGTGAAGGCGACATTCTGGCCAAGAAAAGTTAATAATAAATAAAAAAGGAGGTG
>Ga0180433_10010219_pt1 | contig 11336 bp, 11 predicted proteins | sample SS_ome_8_FD_132980 | JGI IMG/M metagenome (GOLD analysis project Ga0180433, IMG submission 132980) | Hypersaline lake sediment archaeal communities from the Salton Sea, California, USA - SS_1_D_1 metaG | ecosystem: Environmental > Aquatic > Non-marine Saline and Alkaline > Hypersaline >... | reverse complement strand
TAGCCCCCCGGGACCGGTCCATTTTGCCCAAATCCGAAATTGCGGGTCGACCTCCGGGGAAGTCACGGATCCCCAATATTTCATTTTTTTCCTTCACTTTTTCCTTCTTTTTTAAATTTCCTTTTGATTTTTTCCTGATCCGAACATGATTTCCCAATACAAACTCGTTTCTGCTCAACGAAATGCGACAAATGCGCTGATCCGAACAGTCGGCCGATGGGCGGCGCCACTCATGCTCGAAGGGCTCTACTTCCGAATGGACCTCCAAAATGGCAATCCTCCACTCGGAATTCCGGTCGATTTTGCCGGCAACGCGATCGGACCGCTTGCTTCCGTCACTGCACTTTTGCCATCAACCGATCAGGGGGTAAATGCCCTAAGGGCAGAGGCAGAAAATTTGCCTTCCATTCAAGACAGGCAACTTTTGTCGGAAATTTACAATCTTGCCCCTGATTTGGAAGAAGGGCAAAACGTCATCCGAACGACCGCTTCTGCAGTAATTGTTCCGAACCATTGGGGAACTTTCGGACGTGACGTCACCAGATTGTGGGTGTACTACCTGCAACTCAAACAAAGATGGGCCTTGAGTTGCAGGGTGGTTGATTTTGCGCACTTTTTGAATGTGCGCGGAATGGCAACGTTGAATCGCTTTGACGCTGACAGCCTCGTGATGACTTTGCTTGCCGGCAGATCGAGAACAATCCCTTCTTTGGGCGTCGTCACAAATGCTTTCAATGGACGCACATCGGCGACTGTTTACGACGCAGCCAACACACAAAGAGTGCAGGGTGACGTCAGTTCCGGAAACTACAGACTTGCCCTGCCTTTCCGCAAGTATGAACAAGCTGAGCGTGGCGTCATCCCGAATTTCAAATTTGATTCGGACATGAATGGTTTGGCCGAGAGTTTGGCTCTGATCTATCTCGGACTCTCCCCAAACCTTACCGGAGGCCTTTGCAGCGCACATTTTGACATCTATATAGGCAGTGCCTTCATGAACGAGGAAGGTGCTTTGGTCACCAGAAATGCTCCAGACCGAGAGCAAGATGTGCGAGGAACCATTTCATTCGATATCGTGCTTCGAATTTCAAGACATTTGGACATCGCGGCTCTCAATGTTACCTTTTTGACGATGAGAACTGCTGCTGAGATCCGGTCCCGACTTCAAGTCGAAAAATATGAAGATTCGTTCGGCCAAAACCCTCTGGATGGACTCAGAATCAACTATCTCAGAGGTTCCGCAAGCGCACCAATCAACGTTTGGCAGGCAACAGTAAGGGCAGGCGACCTCGACACTGCAAAAAAGGTTGGTCTGCTCTACAAAAACGCCCCTTGTTGGGGCCTTCAATTGGCTTATGGTTCTTTTTGGAACATGCTTGAAGTGAAAGAAAAGACTTTGTTTTCTCCAAAGTCCGAAAACAATTGCTTTGCACTTGCCTACTATCATGCGAAGGCAGTGCACCATCCGGCAAATCTAAGCAGCCTGACGGTGAGACGAATCGGTTTCGCGGCAAGAAAGACAATGACTCGTTTCCGCAAGTGGTTTGAAGAGGAGAAAATTGAGGGGGACATGTACTCAGTTCAAGCAATGTGTGATTATCTCAGCACATCGGAGCGGAGGCCGGCATTCAGAGTTTGGAGTCTGCGTGGAGTTTTGCTTTTTGAACATCTGGTGCCAAATCAAAATCCGTTCGAAATTGCCGTCGGATATGGACGTGCGTTTGCCTTCGTCGACCCAATCAATTATGAAGGCATGGATCCTGAACAAATCAAAGCTGTCCGGCAAAAATACCCCTGTTTGCCTGCGCCAAAAGGAGTTGCGACTCGCAGGGTTGGCAGAGCGTATCGAAAAAGGAAAGTTTTCAAAAACGAATTCCGAATGGCAGTTCTCGATCTCGAAACGACAGTAACAGGGACTCTCTACGCCACAGGGTTCTACGAGTTCTCCGAAGAAGCTACGGCAGGCAACTGGACCGATGCTGAACTCGCCAAGTGCCATCTTTGGGCAGGCCCTGACTCGCTTCTTCAATTTTTCGATTTTGCTTTGGAGAATTTTGAAAAGGGGCCAAAATACGTCATTTTTGCCCACTTTGGAGGAGGCTTTGACTTTTTGTATTACGTCAGAGAAGCGCTCCGACATCAAAGCATGGGGAATTCTATCTCGTATTTCTCCAAATGCCTCGAAGTTCAAGGGTCGGTCATCAAATTACGTCATGTTCTAAAAAAGGAACAAACAAAGCTCGTCAGAAAGAACTATCTCAACATCATGCTCAGAGATTCGTTTCCACTTCTGAGGGCCAGCTTGGACAGACTCAGCAAAGCGTTCAAACCACCACACCCCAAAAAGCCTGAGCTAATCCACCACGAGCTTGTGACCGACGACAACTGGCCTGAAATGTTTGAAGGAAACGGCGAGCTTTATTTGAGGCATGACTTGCTTTCTTTGGCCGAAATTTTGGGGATTTTTCGAACCAAAATGATCTCTCTTTTCGAAATCGACCCAATTCCAATTGTCACTCTGCCTTCTCTCTCGCGGACTGTCTTCATGCGGAAGTACTACAACCCTGATAGATTCCCCCTTTGTGAGCTGAGTCCAGACTTGAATGTTTGTCTGAGAAAGGCTTACTTTGGCGGTCGAGTCGAGGCGCATCAATTGGGGGTGATTGAAGGACCGATTTTCTATTTCGACGTCACTTCGGAATACCCTTTCGCCATGCAACAAGACCTGCCATACGGTACTCCAACACACTTGCCCCACGGTTCTAGATCAGGCGTGCCGTACGGGCTTTTAAAGGTGAAAGTAGAAGGGGGCTGGAAAGATAGGCCAAACCTCTTTCCAGTTCGAGGCCCAAACGGGCTGATTTACCCTTTCTTTGATGTGCCTTTTGAAATGTATGTTTGGTCTGAAGAAGTGCAATACTCTTTAGACTCTCAATTCCCATACCAGTTCGAGATTCTTGAGGCGTGGGAGTTCAAAAGGGCACCATACTATCGCGAGTGCGTCAGAGACTTGTATCAAATCAAAAGAGAGGCCGAATCTGCAGTTGAAAGGCAAATTGGAAAGGACTTGGTCAATTCTGGGTACGGGATTTGGGGGATGAAGACTCAAGCGGTTTCAAAAATCATGCTCGAGTCGGCGACTAGATTCAATCCATCCCCAATCAACAAGTACTTGGAAACAATGTCTCTCACACGGAGCAACGTCATGGAAAATGTCCATTTCATGAAGGTCAAGTCGAATTTGGACGGATGCACGACCTATGTCCCACTTGCGGTCGCCGTCACAGCCAAAGCGAGAATCCACTTGTTTCGCCTAATGACTGACGTCATCAACGCCGGCGGTCGGGTGCTTTACACAGATACAGATTCCATCATCACGGACATTGATATTGGTGATCCGAAACATGGAATCGAATATTGGCGTGAAAATGAAAACGAAATGGGCCAAGTCAAAGTCGAATTCGACCAAGCCCCTATTAGTCGGCCCGAAGTGACGATTCTAGGCTCTAAATTCTACGGCTTTCCGCCTTCAGAGTACACTTTGAGTGAAGACAAGTACAAAGCGAAACTGACTTTGAAAGGCTTTTACAAAAAGTTCAGATGGGGCTTCATGAAAAGGAATGAAGAAAAGAAAAAGATCCACTTCAAACTGCCGACACAAATAACTGAAAGGGCGCCTTTCTTTTTGACTTATGACCACTTCAAGGACATGGCAAACGGCTGGACTCTCAAACATGATGTCACTCGACTTGTGACAAAGACAAGAGGCTGGATCAACAATCAGTGCAATGTGGGGAGAGAAGACATGACGATAAAGTTCACAATGAACTACAAAAAGGGTAAAGTGAATGACGACATGTCAGTCAGCCCGTGGGTTTGGGATGGGGTTGAATTTATTTGATCAATGATAAAGCCTTGCTCCTCCTCTTCTTTGAACGTTTGTTTGTTGTGGTGCCGGAGGATAGTTTGTTCTTAGATGTTGCATTGCCTGTTGCATCATCGGTGCGTATCGCTTTCCAACATTATAAGCCTGTTGAGCTACTCCCTGAGCTCGTCGCGCGTACCCCCCTAAACGTGTCATGGTGGTTTGTGGAGGGTGAGTGCCCAATTCAGACATCCGAGCTCTTTTTGAAGGCCTCATGAGATTAGCGTCCTGTGACTGATAATGGTTTCGAGCGCGGGCCCAGTTTTGGGGTACTTGAGGAGCAACTTGAGGAGTTTTTGCCTTGTGTTGTGCTGCGGCGGCGGCCCCAATTGAGTGCATGGTGTCCATCCCTTGAGCCAGAGGGTGTGCAAAAGGAACTCCAAAATCATCGGCGGTATGGGCAACAGCTCTCGCGACAGAAAAAACAGGTTTCAAAGGACCAGACACGATTTTATTGACTGTCGAACCAATGACAGGCACTTTTCCGAGCATTCGCGCACCAACTTTGAGAAGTCCTCCAAGAAAACCCATTAATAAAAAAGGATGAAAAAGGAAAAAGTGAAAAAAGAATAAAATGAAAGTAATTAATCTTCGAGCTTAATTTCACCACCAATAATTGTCACAATCACATCCCAAGTGAAGTAAGAAAAAAGCCTAGCTACCTCGAGTTGGTCAGTGTTGGCTTCAATTTGTAATTCAATATCATATCGTTCGGTGTCAATCCCCGAAATCACTTTCCCGGTTTGGTCTAGCTTGTCAAACACTGCGCAGGGATAAAATCTTTGAAAATCATTGACCTCTGCAGCATCTATGAGGAAATTATTTCGATAATGGACAACACCCGCATCAGCATTCCCGATGGCGTCTTGTCTGTTGAAGTACTTTTTGTATTGGTAAAAGGCATCTAACGGGGTTTTGATAGTTTCTTTGAACGGGAAGGGCTGGCCACCTAAAAAGAACCCGTACTGAAAGTCATCTGTGTTTGCACGTGATTCCATTCCATCCTCTATAGTGTTTTGTTGGTCAACTTGCTTTTCTCTTGCGAACATCCCTATCCACTTTTTCATGGAAGTTTTTTTCAAGTCATAGACATATCTTTCTAATATGGCAGCACCTTCTGGAACCGTTTCAACTCTGCCAAAGGATGTGTGTGTGTGAAATCTAAAGGGTTGGTCTGAAAGTTGGCCTCCTGAGGTAGCTGACATCCCATCAGCAAGAAAGTAGGCGTCTCTAACTCGATATGATGCGGTGTTCGGGATTCCTCCGGTATTTCCACTACCCCTAAGCCAGTCGTTCGGATTTGCAAGACCAAGCCTAAGTACTAGGTCTTCAGCAATGTTGTAGATTGGAACATATCCTGCTTTTTCAAACATTGTGATCAAAGGGACTTTGAAAGTTCTGTGGTTTTGATTAGCTGTGCGGTTCCATGTGTCGTTACTGAAAGGGTTGACCAAAGACTCAGTTTCATTAATGGTTAATGCTGCGTGGCCCATCATCTGTAGCCACATAAAGCGGCCATAATGGTCAATGTCTTCAATGTCAGCAGCGCCCGCACGAAGTTGGTATCTTCGGATTAATCCACACATTCCAAAAAGCATCTCAACGTTGTCAGGGTATGGTTGGGCGTCATTAAGATTCACTAACTCCATTTCAACGACGAGAGAACTGCCTGCGAAATTGATGTAGTCAAGGCCTTGCCCTAACAGGGGGATTTCAATTGTGTTTCCGTAGGCCCAAAAAGGCCTTTGGTTTTTAGGTCTGATCTTAACATACTGTCTCAAATGATTTTTGAAAACAGTCACGTTTTGCGCGTTTTGTTGAACTGCTTTTAGATCGTAAATCCCTTGTGTGTCCATTGTAAAAGAAAGAAAAAGAAAACTAGAAGAAAATGAAAAAAATGAAAATTTATTTCTTGTTGTCACCCATTTGTGCTGATGGAGTGTGGGGCAGTGTGGCATCTGCATGATCGCAACCAAAATTGTGTTGTAGACTAAAACCGCTATGTATTGCGGTAGTGCCGCTTGAAACTCCTTTTGCAGGAGTGAACCCCATGTCAAGATGTTCTCGTGGGTTTGAAATTTGTACGTTCATTAAAAAGCAAAAACACTAATAAAATAGACGAAAAAGAAAAATGAATTAGTTTTGTCTGCGCCTGCGCCTGCGCCTTCCGCGCCCGCCTGCGGCAGCTCTTTTTGCTCTTCTTTTTCGATTGATTTCAGCCTTATTTTTTTGATAGTACCTTCTCGAACTAGCTCTTGCCGCTTCTCTTCTTTGAGCAGGAGTCTTTTTTTTAACTCTTGATCCTATTCTTACTGTTTTTTTCCCATGAGTACACACATTAGTTGTTGTGATGGCCCTTCGATATCCTTTCGGACATGCAATTCGGGTATCTCTTCTAATTCGAGCTGCTCGAGTTCTTCGGAGTTGTGCCATCGTAAAAGCAGTATGATAAAAGGGTAAAGGAAAACAAAAATGAAAATCATTTTTTCTCTTTTCTTCTCACCTTCCCTTCCTTTTAATAATGTTAGTCACTATTGATTCAAAGTCTTTGACGGGGGAAGAACTAAGTTTGGACGAGATTTTTTATCAAGGCTATCTTGGAGTCCCCATTGGCCTTGACAATCCAGTGGAACTTATTCGAGAAATGCATTTGCGGAAAGCTCTTTTGCCCACACATCAAGCTTTAATTGTTTCCGGATACAATGATGTCCTCAAGTTCTGGGATGCCGCAACAGGAAACACCACAGAGTATGAGATTGAAGTGCCTAATGATGTGGATAATCTGGTTGATTTGTGCAATGCCATTACTGGCCGAATGAATGCGGTTGATGCTGCTGGTGGTTGGAATGTAACTTATCATGAAAGCAATGGGCAAGTGCACATTCAAAACGGTGGAACTCACATCAGATTTGATTTGAGAGCAAACCCCTTTTCATTTGTGATTGGTTGGCCAGCTGATACTCAAGAAGATTTTGGAGTGAATGATTTATGGCTGCCTAAAGCAAACCCTTTTGCAGAAAGAGCGACTTTGTATCTCTCTTTTGATGAGATTGAAATGGACCACAACGTTATCATTAACGCTTTAGATGTTCCAAACGTGTTTGCAACGTTATTCGTCCCCTCGGTCGGAGAAAATGCATTTATTGATCCTGATTCTGATTTTCAACTTCCATCAGACTTCATTGTTGTGCAGCCAACCCAAGTTCCAACCACAATCCTTCGTGAAGCAGGGCTGAGTATCACCCGTCTCACCCCCAAACTATGGGTCATGTGTGGTTCGAGATTGTTGCGATACAATCTCAACTCCATGCATTTCACTTTCGAACTACTAGTTCACACTTCACAATCAAAAGATGAATCAAACGAACAAGGGCTTTATTATTAGAGCTTGTATGGTCTGAGAAAGCCATCCATTGGCACTGTGGCATGAACTTCTTCAATAAAATCATCAGGCATCCTTCTTTTTCTGCTTTTTCTTCTCAATTTTTCTTCTTTCATTTTCTTTTTATATTTTTTACATCTTCCTTTCCACTTTTGATACCTTTGAGCAGTCTTTCTCAATCTCACAGTCAGACCGTGGTAGTTTTGTTCAATTGTGAACGTTTGGTTGTCTGCAGAATCATCAACTTCCTCCATCACAGCTTCTGGTGCCTCCGCTTGTTCATGTTGTATGTTAGGTGTCCGGCGTTTGTGCTTTGGTCTGTCCCCGTTGGTCTGCTCCCGATCTTGTACTGCTTGCTCCCGCAGAACGGATTCCTCGAGTTCTTGAGAATCGCCTTCGTCCGAATAGTATCCGTCATCAATTTCCGGTCTGTGTGAATTGTAGTAAGAAATGAAAGAAGACATGGTTTAGAATGTAAAAGTTAGAAAGAGAGTTTGAGAAAAAATGAATTACCTGGCAGTCTTGTGATGGCGGGATTGTAGACTTGAAAGTCAGGATCCCTTTCATTCAAAGGATCAGTTGAAACTGGTTTGGTTGAAGTGATTTTAAAATGCCTTGTTGGTCTCCCAATCGACCTATGATCGCCGTTTAAGTTCTCCTTATTGTCAACCCCTGTGTAAAGGAAGTTCTCACTTCGAAATGCTTTCGCTGGGGCTAAACGTTGACTCCAAGGGCCCATCACACCTCTAAGCTTCTTCAAATTTGAGTTCAAAACAAGGTCATTGTAAGACGCTGTCGCTGAAGCTTTTTCTTGTAAATTCATCAGTCGTGTGTGAATGTCGGCTTGAGTTTGAGAGAGGTTGTCCATTGGGACTGAATATGGCCCCATATTTATATGTTTAGGTCTTAAAGCCCCTCCTCTCGGCATATCTGGATCAGGCTGTTCAATAATTTGTCTTGGTGGAGGTTGTGGAGCTAAGGCCGGCATTGCTGGAGGTCTAATAGGTCTTTGTCTTCTTGGTTGGGTTTGTGGTCTCCTAAAGGGGGATGCTGGTAGACTACTCTGAACATGTTGATACGCCTTTCGCATGTGTTCTCTGAATCGTGGGTCTTGAGCTGCTGAGGTATGAGTGTCGGGCTCAATTCTTATTTGAGGTGTGACATTTGGGGTTGTGAGGGCCTCGCCTGTGCCTGCTGTCGTTGTCTTTTGAGGTGTTGTTTTCGGAGTAGTGGCTGACGGTATGTTTTCTTTTCCCGCACCTCTTTTCGATTTGGTTGAAACCTGTCTTGCTTTTTTTCTTCCTTTTCTCATAGGTGTTGACACCTTTGCAGCTAATGGTGAACCTTTGGAGGAGCGAGTACGTTTTCTTGGTTGCCTTGTTTTTTTCTGAGGTCGTACTTGTGTCGGTGAAAATTCCGGCGGCATTATAAAGAAATTAAACAAAAAAACAAAAAAAGAAAAAAATGAAATTTAAAGTTCATTGAACTTGAATTCTTGTTTTTGATCAAAAAACCTTTTCTCTCCTGTCTCATGTACTTTTACAATTGTCATGTATCCCCATCTCTTTTCCAAAATGTCTCTCATCACTCTAATGAACGCCTTTTGGTTTTGGAACCCTGCCCAGATCTTTCGAACCAATTTCGCGTCTTCAAGACTGTCAATCCCTACAATATGGACAATATCCATATTGTCTCTAAGTACCTTTGTAATGTCAGATATCCGTTGTCCTGTGTACATGATTTTGATTCCTTTTTGTCTCGCTGTAACGACTAGTTTGGCCCAATATGAGTCTGCTGTCAGATATCTCAATTCCCTTTCATGTCCTGCATCATCAACAATAACAGTGATGAAGGCTCTTTTTCCTTTCTTCTTCTTTCTGTTTTTGAAGATCAGTGTCCATGTCTTGTGTAAAGCCTCTTCATCTACTCTGGGAGAGTAAAAGATGATCTTTTTCTTGATTTGGTTGAAATATTCGGGCTGATCGTTTGCTGTGGGACTCAAAACAATGAACTTGGCTTTCTTTTTGTGTTTTTTCAATATCTCTTTGATGCGTTCAAACATCAAATAAGTCTTTCCTGTTCCAGAAGGACCAACAAAAAGCTCACGACTCATGTTTGAAAAAGGGACAAAAGAAAAAAATGATTTATTTCTTGACAGCATCAAATTTGTCGTCCCAATCAGCCTCACAAAGTTCATTAACTGGTGCTTCCATCCACGCTCTTGTCTCAATGAAGTAGTTAGCCACTTCTGAAAGGGTCAAAAACTTCACAACTCTATTCCAAAGGTCCACTGGAATCGGTTCATGCCAGATTTTCTCCCTAATCGCGTCAACAAAAAGCACCACCAATCGAGACCCGATCAGCGCTCTTTTCGATCTTGGCATTTTTTCGTAAAGGTCAAGGTACCTTCTGATTTGAGCAATTTTAAATGTGTGTCCCTCCAGAAGCAATATATCTGTGTCTAATGTGGGTGCGTATGCCGACAAATCCGAGTGCATGAAGTAGTCTGTGATGTGTCCATTGTCCTCATCGAACGAGTCGGTGTCAGAATAATCGTCCTCCAGATCAGAAGAAGTCATGTTGAAAAATTGAAAAAAGAAAAAATGAATCAGTTCATGCTTTTTATTTCGGCCAGTTCATCCTTCAACCTTTGCTTTTTCTCTTGAATTGCCATGACATTCACCACACATCCATGTTCCTGTTCCCTATCTCCCAGCTCTTTAAAAGCTCTCCACCTAAGCCATTCTTCTAAGACAAAGTGCTTGATTTGCAAGAGTCTGATCTCAATCACCTCTGCTCGATGCTCCAATTCGGTCTGATCATCACTCTTTGTCGGCGTCCAGTAAGGGCTCTCGTCAAAATTTGGAGAAGTCATGTTGGAAAAACAAGTTGAAAAAGAAAAAGTGAAGCTGTTCTTGTTTATTTTCGGTCTTTTCTGTAGAACTTGAACTCCTTTCTTTTCCTTTCATAGAGCTCTGACATCTCCTTTTCCCACCCCTTCTTGATCCTTTCGACTTCATTGAGGTGTCTAATGCACTCATCTTGACGGTCCAAATCACCAGCATCTTTAGCCTTTCTCCATTCATCCCAGGCCTCAAGAACCTTCTCATTGTACTGGACCATTAGAATGTGAAGCACGTCCAATCTTCTTGTGAGCCATGTTTCGTTGGGGTTTTCACGAACAAGTTCTCTAACTGGGCTTTCACGAGGCGTGTGAGCTTTGTGGTCCAAACAGAACTCCGAGGCATACGCCTCAGCATGTTGTTCATCTTCTAGGGCTTGCGCTTCGTTGAAGGAAAGGTGGGAAGACATGAATGGGGAGGAAAAGTAAAAGGAGAAAAAATAAATGATTTGGGTGGGAATTTTTATTTTTAAATTGATCATGATCCGAACGAGTCGCTTGGGCTTATTTTTCAACTGGTCTCACTTCATCAACCCCATCAGCCCACAACACTGTCCAGTGCCCTGCCGTATCCTCCTCTTCAAATGGGGTGATCATCCAACGGTCCCATAAATTCGGCGCAATAACATCAGGCTCGAGTCTAGGATATTGCGTTCGGATCCCCCAAACTTCTTCATCGGCTTCTCCCCAGGTTGGTTCGAGCCTTTTTCTTTCTAAATCGTCGTTGTCGGCAAAGGAAGACATGTGAAAAACAAAGTAAAGGAAAAAAGTGAGTTTTGGGTTGTGTGACTTTTCTATTTTAGAGAAAAATTTAAAGAAAAAAGGAGAAAAAATAAAACTAACCAATAATTTTGAGAGTTTGGAGGTATGCTTTTTTCTATTTTTACGGGGAAATTTATCACCGTGTTCATGGTGAAACTTCTCCGCTGTGTGTTCAGCTCTCTTTTGACCTCTTGGAGCTCCTGATAAGACATGTAAGTGTGCTTTTGCCTGAAAGAGTTTGCTTTTTCCATGTTTGGAGGGTAAAAAGAGAAAAAATGACCAATAAAATTCAAAGTTTCGGACCCTGTTTTTTGCAATTTCGGATTTGGGCAAAATGGACCGGTCCCGGGGGGCTATATACTGCC
>Ga0180433_10010217_pt1 | contig 11337 bp, 12 predicted proteins | sample SS_ome_8_FD_132980 | JGI IMG/M metagenome (GOLD analysis project Ga0180433, IMG submission 132980) | Hypersaline lake sediment archaeal communities from the Salton Sea, California, USA - SS_1_D_1 metaG | ecosystem: Environmental > Aquatic > Non-marine Saline and Alkaline > Hypersaline >... | reverse complement strand
GGACATATGTCATCAACGTGGCACCACAACGGCGTTCGAAACGAACCGGAATCAACCGAAAACCCGGTTCCCTTCGCATCGAGGTCTGTGGAAACGTCGAAAAGCTGTCAAAGTCGAGTCAGAAACCGAACGTCGCCAACAACCGAGCTCGAAAGGGTGGACCACTCTTCACGACCAGGGCGCGGACTGCTTCTGCTGGCCAAGGGAAGTACTGGTCAAGCACGCGAGCGCGGATCTTGCGAGCAGGAAGATAGCACCAGGGAAGCACCAGAACGGACTGGTGGTACGGCCGATTGATATCTCAGTTCGCTCCACGAGGCAGCACATCTGAGAGATGGCCGTGTGCGCTTTCAGCAGATGGAGCACGACAGCTTTAGAAGAGGGCACTCTACGCTGCGTACACCCCGCCTATGAACTCCGTCAGCCAGTAGCAATTCTCCCACAGCTGGTCGTCGGACTGAGGGTCGTGCGTACCCGAGTCGGGGCAGAGCTTCAGGCCCATCTCCCGGGCCTGACCAACTATCACCTCGGCTTTAGGAGGGGGACTATGGCTCTTGTGGCACTCGCAATGCATCCATAAGCTGGAATCGAATTGAGGGCGGATCGCTGTTAGCGGCAACTGCGACGCCGGAATCAGCTAGCCTCCAATGTGCTTGCGACAACCAACCCTGAGTCTCCCGCTTGAATCAAGCCCGCGCGGCTATCGCTTACTACCGGCAAGAGAAGCTGAGATGGACAGTCGGCATCATGCCATACCCTTTGCTTCGCGACAAGCAGCCTCGTATCACATAGGTCGTTGGCTCCGGTGTTGTGGTTCCTGTCATGGTTAGGGAAATCGCTGCTGGTGATTTCCAGCCGCACACGGTGGCCTGCCCTGAAGCAGCACGCAGTTGGACCAAGCTCTATACTCAGCTCATACACACGATTGGGATGGATGAGGTCTTCGTCATCGAACGACTCCCTGTGCCGCATCCTTGCCATCCCATAGGCAATTTCAATCGCTTGACCTTGCGGGTGCTCGTCAACAAGGCGAGCGAAGAAGTCAGTATCACAGGCTGACGAAGAGACATACAGGACTACGCGCGGGTGCCCGGCGATTTCCAGATCTTCGGTCAGCGGATGAGCCCTGTAGTACAAGATGTCGTGCCGATATTCGAGGATCCGACGATCAGAGGGTATGGTAAACATATCCTCCGTCCACAATGTCGGAACTGGGTTTCTTGGTTCGTAGGAGTACTGATCTGGCGGCGAAGCTTTAGGGCGTTCGAATGTGAGAAGCCCGTGTCCGTCTGAGCGATGTGCATCGCCACGGCTGCGGAGGAAGAGCACACAGGATTGCGTTTGTTTGGGCGGCCACGTGGAAGCGGTCCGCCACGCTCCTGTGCCAATCGGGTAGTACCTGAGCGCAGGCTCGCTCTCGACACCATTCGCGTCGTCCTTAAGCCAGTGATCGAACCATCGGAGGATCGTCCCCTCGATGTCCACGGCAGCGTTCGGCCCGAAATCCACGGCTCCGTACCGCGGCTCTCCCAATCTGAAATGGGACCAAGGGCCGATTACCATCTTAGTTTGAACCCTCGCCACGTCAGTCCGGGCATTCGTCTGCATTCCCTCCAGATGACCGATTGTACGGTTACAGTGATCGTACCATCCCGTGAAATCCAGGTTCGGGATCTCGATTTCGCTGTGGGCCTCTCTGAGCTTCCAGACCGGCTTGGTCGGGCTAGCAAACCACTGTCTGATGTCAGTGGCAATCTCACGGGGCAAATAGTCAGGCAAATCCATCCAAGGCAGAAAGCCTAGCCAGAATGCACGTTCGACTCGCATCCAGATCTTGTCCGCCTCCTCCTTCGTGTGGGGGCCTGGCTCACCGTGTCGTCTTCTTACATCTGGTGCGATCGTGCACAACCACCATCGTATTCGTCGGCCCGGCCTGAATGAGCCTGTCCAATCCAGCTCCCAGCTTTCGGTGGGGATACTGCACGCACACATTGCCGTCAAGTGAGGAGGTCGCAGTCGAGCGCATTCCCAAACCATCCATGCGTTGTAGGAGATCCCCAACGCACCGACTCTACCGTTGCAGTAGGGTTGCTCCGCTAGCCATTCGACCGTGTCGTAGCCGTCTTCCGCATCGGCGGTTGGCCCAGTCGTGAAGAGCGTGAACTGCCCATCAGATTCGTACCGTCCCCTCGTATCCTGCACGGCAACTACATAACCAGCTGCGACGAACCGCTCCCATCCGCTAGCCGATCCTCCTCTCAAGCCACCGAACCTGTACTTCCCGTAAGGAGTGCGAAGGAGAAGAGCAGGAAATGTTCCAGACGCGCGTGGGCGGCGTATGTCAGCTCTCAGTACCGTGCCATCTCGCACTGAAACGGGGACATTCTTCTCAACTACCATGCTGTACCGTCTTGGTCCTACCACTGACTTACCTCCTTGGCTCCGATATGCTATGTATGTCTTCTCTCCGTGACTGACACCCTGGCTTTACCCTGTCCAGCATCGGCGGCACGTAGATCCCCGAGCAAACGCTCAGCTTGAGAGCTCATTGAGCACGTTTCCGAGCCGGTTCATAAGCAGGATAAGCGTTGCGAGAAACAACCCTGGGAATATCCCGTACCATGGTGCGTGAGAGAGATAGGTCGTGGCGTTCTTCAACATGAGGCCCCAACTGGGGGCAGGGGGAGAGGTTCCAAGCCCGAGATAGCTGAGGGAAGCTTCCATCAGAACTGCCTGCCCCGCCGTCAGCGCGCACTGGACAAGGATGACATTGCGCGTGTTAGGCATAATGCTCACAAACAACAAGTACCACCGGGGAGCTCCCACAGCTATTGCTGCTTCCACGAACGCCTCTTGCCTCAGCTCTATCACCCTAGACCGTACCACACGAGCAAAGCGAGGGATGCTTACGAACCCCACCGCTAACATTGCGGTTACTGTTCCGGGGCCAATCAGGATTGCCAAAGCGATTGCCAGTAAGAAGGCAGGGAATGTGAGCCAGATATCCATGACCCTCATTAAGAGGACGTCCACAATTCCCCCGGACAGTCCGCATATCAAGCCTATTGGGGCGCCAACCGCGAGTGCTAGACTGAGTGCGACCGCTGCCGTCGCCAGAGAAATCTGTGATCCACGGAAGACCCTGGCTAGGATGTCTCGGCCAAGCTCATCGCTCCCTAAGGGGAAGCGTAGGCTTGGCGGTGAAAACACGTCGCGTCGGTGGGTTTCATAGGGATCAGCGGGCACGAGGTAGCCGCCGACTACCGTTAGGAGGACAAAGCCGATCAAAAGTCCCACGGCCCTTGCCACTCTTTTCGTGTGCGCTGAAGCCGCCACTGGTTTGCTCCTTACGTGTATTGAACTCGTGGATCGATTACGGCGTAGAGCAGATCGACTGCAAGATTGCTGACTACAACTGCCAGTCCGACAAACAGGAGTGTGGCCTGCAGGACAGGATAGTCGCGAATGGAGAAGGCGTACAGCATGAGGCGGCCAACTCCAGGAAGGTTGAAGACGGTCTCGATGATTATCGCGCCTGCCATGAAGAAGCCAATTTGCATCCCGATTACCGTAACGACCGGGATCAGCGTGTTCCGAAACGCATGGTAGATTACGACGCGCGCTTCAGTAATCCCCTTTCCTCGGGCTGTGACGGTATACGGGCGTGCTAGCTCCTCAGCCAGGCAAGCCTGCACATACCTCCCAATCACTGAGGATTGCTTCATGCCGAGCCCAATCCACGGGAGGAGAAGGTAGAGCAGTCTGGAAGCGAGAGGGGCGCGGAAGGGGTACCCGGACGGTGGAAGGAGGTGCAGCGCTTCGCTGAATACAAGAATGAGAAGGATACAAAGCCAAAACGACGGCGTGGCATAGATAACGCTCAAATACAACGTACATGCACTTCTTATTGCACTGCTCTTGCTGGTTACTGCCGCAACGCCGATCCCACAAGCAATAATCAGACCCAGTAGCATCCCCCCACCGGTGATAAGCAGTGTAACAGGAATTCTCTGCACGAAGAGAGATGCAATCGGGTAGTTGCTTTGAAGGGAGCGTCCTAAGTGACCCGAGAGAATCTGTTTCAACCAGGCCAGGTATTGAGTGTGAAGAGGATCGTTTAGCCGGAATACCTCTCGTACGGCTTCGAGTTGCTCCTCCGTTGCGTCGTCTCCACAGACAGCGACAGCCGGATCACCTGGCATGGCGCGAATCAGCAAGAAGACGAAGACCGTGATAAGGAAGAGTGTCGGGATCGTTCCGCCGATCCGTCTAATGAGGAACGCAGTCATCTATGAGCTACTTCCCGATTCCCATCGGTCACCTCATCTTCAGCCTAGGCAACTGTACCCGTTCAAGAGAGCAATACCACCATCTCCGCATTGGGAGATCAAGCTCTCCATTCTTGAAACCCCAGGAGAGGGTTCCGCCGATGAGATTGTATACCAGGCTCCCTCTCCTGGGGGTCTTATACGCCTTGGGGTTCGCTGACACCTACACGCTAGTCGATTCGGTGCACGAAATGGAATTTGGGATATCCACTAGAATCCCAACCAGCTCCCTCAATGGAGCTACTCCAGGCGTGGATCTGTTCTCTTGTGCAATACACGATTGACCAGCTTAGGTCCAGAATCATGTATTGCGCTCGGATGTTCGCGGCTGTCACCTCCTCCTCCGTAGCGGCGGAGGACACCATATCAACTACCTCCACGTACTCTGCAGGGGGTGGGCCGTCCCAGGGGAGGTTGTTCTCCCCAGAACGGAGAGAGCTGGAGGCGAAGAGGTTGAGCGGCCTTGGCGTGTAGCCGGAGAAGATGGCTTCGTAGTCTCCCGAGTTAAGCGCATCCCGGAACGATGTACGTTCTCTGACGTCTATGTTCATCGTGACGCCTATCTTCGCAAGATCCTCAGCGAGCAACGGGGCAATCCTTACCTGCCCCGAGTTCGCCGCGTTCACAATGAGCGTGAACTCGAAGCCATCTGGATAGCCAGCTTCCGTGATCAGTTGACGTGCCTTATCAAGGTCGTAGTAGTAGAGGGCATTAAAGGCCTCTACGTAGTATGGTAGGTACTTCCAGTAAACGTTAGTTACGGGTTCACTGAAACCGAAGTACCCAATCTCCGCGTAGGCCTCTCTATCCATTGCGTATTGGATCGCCTGCCGGACCTGCTTATTGGTGAATGGTGTGTCTCCAACGCACTTGAGATACATGTTGTCGTGCCAGGGAAGAACTGTATTGGTGACGACCATGTTCTCCGTGTCTGCTATCTCAGCCGCGTACTCTGTGGGAAGAATCCAACACCAGTCAATCTGACCGCTGAGTAGCGCGTCTGCCATCGTCCTTGGATCTGCGTATGGCACAACCACTATTCTGTCCGACTTGGGCAGCCCTTCCGCCCAGTAATTAGGGTTCTTCACCAAAACCAGTTCGACCCCAGGCACCCATTCCTCGAACATGAATGGCCCGGTGCCAACCGCCTCTTCCATCAGAGGGAACATCGTGGGTGATGCAATAGGGAAGGCCCCCAGTTGCTCCAGCATCCACGCAACCGATCTTCCGGTCCCCACTGTTAGCTGAACTGTATATGTGTCGATAGCTGTAGCGTCTTGGATGTAGCTTGCCGCTTCGTACAGGTGGAAGCCAGTCGCTGGATCCGCCGCAAATGCAAAATTGTCGAGGACACTCTGGGCAGTAAACGGCGCCAGATCGTGAAAGACCACCCCTTCCCTTAGGTGCAGAGTGATGACCGTCCCGTCTACTTCCCAAGTCTCAACTAGCATCGGTTCCAGAGTGCCGTCAAGTTGATACTCCATCAGGTAGTCGTAGATGTTCCGCATGATCGGGTAGTTGGGCTGTTGTCTGTTGAACGGCGTGAAGTCTTTGATGTCTCTGTCTACGCCTACCCTCACCTCGCTCGCTACAGCTACAAGAGCTGCACCGATCACCAGGAAGCAAGTCAGCAATCCAACCCACCGTCTAGCGCTGCCTCCAAGCATCACTGCCTCCTTGTTTGGTCCCCTTGAGTCGTGTGATTCACTCGACCGCGATGTCTCCTCTGAAGCACCACCTCCTCTTTGATCTAGGGAGTAGGCAAAACATCATGGAACGGAGTTGGTTCCCAAAATGCCCTTTGCATTTGCTCTTGGCAAGTCCCATATCTCTAGTTTCGCAAGCCCACCTATCGCCAAGTTGCGGCTTGGTGGCCAAGCCAATATACCACACGACACCAGCACTCGACAAGAAGCCCCTCGTCTCACAGGGGCGGCTACTCTCGCAGGCCACCTTCCCGCTGAGAAGCGATTGCCTTGCGCTCTCTAAACGGAGGAGCCTGCCTACTCGTAAGGGAAAGCCATCCCCGGCAGATGCTCGGCGTGTGGAGTTTTCCGGCGCCTCGGTGAGCGGGCAAACCGACGTCCTCCATATGCCGAGCATTGCACGCGCAGGGGAGTAGCCGCCGGCCCAGCTCGGGTGGCCAAGACAGCTCCAGGTCTCCTGCGCCAAGCTGCATCACCATCTGGTGCGCCGATACAGGCTATGGGGCCCACTTGAGACCGCCGATAGATCGGGAAGAAGGCTACAGGCTGGGCGGTGAAACTTCGTCCGCACAAAGAGTGGCCGCTGAGAGGCTGCCGATGCCGCGCTGAACCTTTCCGGAAGAACCGATCATCCCATCGGGATCAACACACACTGTACACCGGCTACAGCTGGCAGAGAGCCATGCTGATACGACATCGGCGAAAACTGCCGAAGAACGGGGCGGCGGGGACATGAGTGGGATCGTTCAACAGCCCTTTCAACGTGGAGAAGGGCGTCTGTCCCGCAATGCAGCGACCTGTGAACCGGGCCGCATGATCGCCCAGCGAATGGAGTATCAGAACTGCAGTCTGAACCGCCCCGAGATTGCCGGAGACCGAATTTCTTGAGAGGATGGAGGTATGGCAAGACCGAGCAGGTACTCCCCCGAGGTGCGGGAGCGAGCAGTGCGGATGGTGTTCGAGTGCGAGCGTGAGCACAGCTCGCAGTGGCCGGCGATTCTTTCGATTGCGCAGAAGATCGGCTGTACGCCGGAGACGTTAAGAACGTGGGTTCGGCGAGTGGAGGTCGACACCCGGCGACGCGACGGCCTGACGAGCGATGAGCGATCTCGGATGAAGGAGCTGGAGCGAGAGAACCGGGAACTACGCCGGGCGAACGAGATTCTTCGCAAACCGTCTGCGTTTCTCTCCCAAGCGGAACTCGACCGCCGACCGAAACGATGCCCGCGTTCGTCAACGAGCACCGAGAAACATACGGGGTCGAGCCGATCTGAGCGATGCTGCCGATCGCCCCGTCGACCTACTACGAGCAGAAGGCCCGTCAGGCAGATCCCCCACGTCTACCGAAGCGCGCCCAGCAGGACGCTTTGCTGAGCAAGGAAATCGACCGCGTCTGGCACGAGAACCGTGGAGTCTACGGCGCGCGCAAAGTGTGGAAGCAGCTGGGCCGGGAGGACATCCCGGTCGCTTGCTGTACCGTCGAGTGGCTGATGCGCAAGCTCGAGCTTCAAGGCGTGGTTCGCGGTCGCAAGCCTAGGACGACGATCCCCGACGACGCCGTGGCACGACCAGCCGATCTGGTGCAACGCGACTTCACGGCCACGCGTTCGAACCAGCTGTGGGTAGCCGATCTGACCTACGTTGCCACCTGGTCAGGCTTCGCGTACTCCGCCTTCGTCATCGATGCCTACTCACGCAAGATCGTGGGCTGGCGTGTCTCACGATCTCTGCGAAGTGACCTGGCGCTCGACGCGTTGGAGCAAGCGCTGTACGCCCGTCGTGCGTCGCACGGGCTGGTGCACCACAGCGCGACCGGGGCGTGCAATACCTGTCGATCCGGTACACAGAGCGGTTGGCAGAAGCGGGGATCGAGCTTTCGGTAGGCAGCGTCGGCGATTCCTACGACAACGCACTGGCGGAGAGCATCATCGCCCTGTACAAGACGGAGGTGATTCGACACAGCGGACCGTGGCGGAACATGGAGCACGTGGAGTTCGAGACGCTCAAGTGGGCGGACTGGTTCAACAACCGGCGGCTGCTGGAGCCGATCGGTGACATTCCTCCCACCGAGTTCGAGGAACTACACTACGAAAGGCAGAAGGGTCCGGCAATGGTCGTCGGGCTCAAGTAACTAAGCCTCCGGGAAAGCTGGGGCGGTTCAGGTGTGATGCCATTACACCACTTGACAGGACGTGACCCAGCGCACACCTCCAAGGACATTGAATGAGTCGGTTGGCACTGGGTGCCAAGACCTTGACTGAATATCGATCTATACTCCATAATCACGATGTTCGGCCCGACTAGTCAGGCAGCGACGGTTGTGTCTAGCAAGTAGTGTGTGTTATTGTCTAGAAGTTGCCCTCAAAGGAGAGGCTACTCAAGATGGATGCTGCTGAAGACCTTCTGAATCCAGTTCTTGTGAAGAGCAAGACAGACATCATTGTCGAGCGCGTCGTTGCTCTTGTGAAGACTGGCCAGCTAAAGGCTGGAGACCAACTTCCTCCAGAGCGCCGCATTGCTGAGGAAGCAGGGGTAAGTCGGGCGATTGTCAGAGAGGCGCTCTGCGCCCTTCAATTGGCAGGCGTGGTAGAGCGAAAGGGTGGCGCGGGCAGCTTCGTCGCTGTCGATATTCACAGCGAGGACCTGATTGGCACTTCCCTTCGAACTCAGATCATGGCTCCGGACCCGTATGATGTCTGGATCGCCAGAGAAGCGTTCGAGCCGTCACTTGCATACCTGATCACCGAGAATGCAACTGATACCGACTTAGCCGAGCTACGATCCCTGCTTGCGAAGCTTGAGAGCTGTACTCCTGGTGAGCACCCGGAGGAGTTCTTCGAGGCGGATGAGTCGTTCCATGCGAGCCTTGCCAGAGCGTCTCACAATAACTCAGCTGCTAGTCTGATTACAAGTCTCCTGGACGAGATGCGAGACCCACTGTGGCGCGAAATAAAGGCATCATACTATCTAGTACAACCTGAGAATGTCGTGTCTTCGAAGGCCACACACAGAGAGATCCTTATGGCTGTGGAGAAGCGGGATCCGAAGGCGTACAAAAAGGCGATGGAAAGGCATTTTCACGAACTTGATAGCGTGCTTGAGTTCCATAGTGGGTGACATCTAGAGGAGATTGCCATCACATGCAAGCCTGTGCAGTGGCTGACGGTGGAGTCATGTGGGAAGCAGAATGTGTTGTGGGATAAGGTTAGCCGTAGTTAGGATTTCAAGAGAACGTGGTCGCTGCATCGTCGCGTGAATAGATCGTCCGGTGTTCACGGTTGGCACTTAGAGGTGCTGAGTTGGGCACGGATGCAGCTACAGCAGGGAATCTGGCGATTGAAGAGGAGATGGATCTACTGCTTGCAGCAAGTGGCGGCATGACGTTCCCTGAGACGACGCAGCTTATTCGAGCAGAGTACTTCCTCATGATGCCACTGCGACACCAGAGGCTGCTGCGAGATCCAGCAAGTTGTGAATCGGGTGGAGAATACTGATCTGGTAACAGGCGTTGATCAGCGAGGGACATAGCCGAGCCCAGGAACATCGCCGTGGAACTGGCGACGCCTAAGGAGAAGTGGCTTGGCCAATCAAGACGGGTTCATACGCACTCTCTGGAGTCTTCCTGTGGGAAGCGAGGTCCACAGAAGTGGGGCTGCACTTGATGGATCGTCCCGCCAGTATCCGTCAATTAGCCCTCGGGTTGGCAACGGTCGGCGCCAGGCTCGTTGTGTTCGACGCGGGAGTCAGGCTACCTATACAGAGCCATCAGGAACACAACCATGGCAGGTCTCCACCTGCTACCGAGTTACTTGCGCTGGCAACCCGCGGGATCGAAATGCGCTGGCATACTTCTATGTAGAAGCGAGTATGGCTCTTGGAAGACACAAAGCTCCAGATGAAGTTGTACCAGTATTTGGGGTCGAGTAATGCTAACAGCTACGGAGTTTCATCTTCGATTCGAGGACTACCCACCCGCCGACGGTCCGGATCTGCGAAATGCTTGTTCGAGGCCTGGCTGTTTGAGATGAATACCATAAGGACATACCGTATCCCGTTCGGCGATCTGCGAGTAGTGCTTGAGGACTGTCTTCGCCCCCGCGGCTTCGACACCGATCGTGCGGAGCGATGTGCTCGTATCTTCGCGGAGAACAGCCTCGTGGGTGTAGCTTCTCACGGTCTTAACCGGTTCCCTCGGTTTCTTAGCTGGATTGAGCGGGGCTGGATCGCCCCAGCGCAGACACCCCAGTACGTCGCATCATTCGGCAGTCTCGAGCGCTGGGACGGACGCTTGGGTCCCGGTCCGCTGAACGCCGAGGACTGCATGAGCAGAGCGATGGAGATAGCCAACGAAAAGGGTGTAGGTGTCCTGGCTCTCCGCAATACGAATCACTGGATGCGGGCTGGCACATACGCGTGGCAGGCGGCGGATGCGGGTTTCGTAGGAATCTGTTTCACTAACACCTCACCGAATCTCCCGCCGTGGGGCAGTTCGCAGCCGAAACTCGGGAATAACCCCTTAGCTGTGTCGATCCCTCGCTCGAATGGCAGGCACGTGTTGTTCGATGGCGCGATGTCGCAGTTCTCCTACGGGGCGCTTGATACTGCAGCCCGAGACGGGAAGACACTACCAGTTCCGGGCGGCTTCAAGCGAACCGGGGAGCTGACAGACGATCCGCGGGAGATCCTGGAATCGAGGCGGGCCTTACCGATCGGATTTTGGAAGGGAGCTGGTCTGTCACTCGTACTGGATCTCTTGGCTACGTCCTTGGCTGCTGGGTGTTCGACACGCGACTTGGGGACACAAGCGGCAGAGTATGGGGTCTCGCAAGTGTTCGCGGCATTCAGCAGGTCCTTGATAGACGCTCCGGCGCTGGAACAAATCGAGCGTACGCTGGTGGATCTCCACACGGCTCGCACAGATAGCGAGCTGTCCGTGAGGTACCCGGGGGAACACCTTCTTACGATTCGGGCCGAGAATCTGCGAGACGGAGTACCGGTAGATGAGGCCATCTGGGAGAAAGTTAAGCGCCTCGCGTCCGAATAGCCTGACACGAAACGGCAGGACTGGTACACCAGGTGATTCCGAGCTCGGGGGATTAACCTTCTGTTGACGTTGAGCGATTCCGGCAGGGCCTCTGGCTGGATGGCGTGCAGCTGCGCACGGGCCTCATCGACGAATTTGGGGAAACAGGTCGCGCCGGGAAGCATCGATCCATGCGGTCGAGTTCGTCCAGTGGGTGGAGGAAGTGCAAGTCGGCGAACTCGCTGCCCCACGGCCAGTCGACGACAGCCTCGGCCCATGG
>Ga0180433_10010215_pt1 | contig 11339 bp, 16 predicted proteins | sample SS_ome_8_FD_132980 | JGI IMG/M metagenome (GOLD analysis project Ga0180433, IMG submission 132980) | Hypersaline lake sediment archaeal communities from the Salton Sea, California, USA - SS_1_D_1 metaG | ecosystem: Environmental > Aquatic > Non-marine Saline and Alkaline > Hypersaline >... | reverse complement strand
TCCTTTCTAAGATACATACTATAGTCAATTTTTTCTAAAATTTTCTTAAGTAAAGAATTACATTTTTGCCAATCTAAATAAGATTCTAAGACAGGACATTCATGTTCAGAAGTATATTCTCTAATAGTTGCTTCTGCAGTATCTTCAATCTTATATCCCAGCTTCTGAAAAGCTTTTAGTTTCTGCTGTGCTGAGTTTAAATTGACCTCATGGACTAACTTATCACGATTGTCTTCTACCCACCTCCAACAAGCGTTAGTAATGGCATGATTTTCTCTTTTTTTAACAATTTGAGCTGCCTTTGATTTATTTGTTAATCCACACAAACCTTTACCTTTTTGCCAGAAAATATCGAAATACTTATCAATAAGTTGAGAATCTGAATGAGTAACTTTTGGTAGAATTGACAATAACTTCTGAGCTAATTCATTTGCTTTATTTGTAACTTCAGTTCTATGCTCTCTTAATCTTTTCGTATCAATAGGAATTCCATACTTCATTGTTAGGTAAGAAGTTGCCAGTAATTGATGGTTTAAGTCTACAACTTCCCATAAATCTAAAGCATTAACTTTGGTGATTTGATTTTTATAGATTACTTCCATGTAGCGAACATCATTTGCAGCGTACTCAAGAGCTTTCTCAGATAAATCTCTCTTTAACCAGTTATTAGCATTTTGGTAAGTTTTCTTAATAATAACTCCGGTATGTCTATAAATAACTCTATCTAAAGCAAAAGGCTGCGACTTGTTAGTACTTAATGGGCTATCTTCCTCCTCTTCATCATCAATATCAGAACTTGATTCTCCGATTGGATCTGTCATTCCCTGAGTTAATCTCTCTAAATATAAAGTATCATGAACTTGACCGTTTAATACATACTTAAGAATTCTATCAGGACAAAGGTCTGGACGAATATCTGCAATGGCATTGTGAGCTACTAAAATATAACCTTGCTCTAATAAATCAAAAATCTCATCCCAAAGATGAGGCTCTTTCCAAACATCCACACACTTAAGAGGCTTACTTCCTACTCTCATTGTTTGGACACGAAGTTTTGCTGAAGCCCATTTCCATTGAGTTTGGTTTGTAGTTCCAGGGAAACAATACTCACTGTCGTAGTAAATTACTTTATTGAAATCTATTTCTCTCATCTTATAAATATCTCTCCAATAACTTCAAAAGCTTCTCTGAATGTACGAGGATTAGTTCCCCAATAGTAAATCATTTGATCTCTATCGTTCCCTCTTTGCTGAACTCCTGTCTCAGGATTTATGAAGGCAACTCTCTTATCAGGAATACAGATAGCTGTAGCCTTTCTAGAAATTAATTGTCTATTCGCAGTACAGCCATAATTAATAAGCCAGATAAACTCAGGATCTGTAAACTGCCAGAGTTTACGATACTCTATATCAGCCTTCACACTCCACTTCTCTAAACTTCCTCTTGAATATGGAGGGTTTATAAAACACCTTATCTTCCATTCCACCTGTAATCCATCGAACTGAGGATTAATAGGGCAGGGATCAAAGTAATCATCATCAAGAACTAATCTAACTTTTTCTAGAATATATTCAGGAGTTTGCCAGTAATCGTTACTCATATAAATCTCCACTTCCTTCTGTTGCCTTGTCAATCTCTTTTATAATAAACTCAATTATATCATCTTTTATCATAATATCTAAACTTTTAAAACTTTCATGTTTTGCCAACTCCGTCAAAACGTTAAATCTCAACTTATCGGCATTTACTCTTTTCCTGCGATTATTTTTACTCATATAACTCCTTTATTTGTTGACTTATAATTGCAATATCTTCACAATCTAATCCTTTTACTTGAACTAGACACTTCTGTACAAACTCCAGTTCAGATTTATAATATTCTTTTTCAATTACTTTATCTGAATAAAGCTTTGTCAAAAGTCCTGAATATCGACCTATAATTCGTTCCCATAGATCAATCTCTTTCAATCTATTCAATAATTCATCCATGTAATAATTATACCTAAGAAATGTTAAGATAACGTAAGACGCTTCAAACCTTCAATCCATCTAAGGAAACTGCTCTTATCTTTTGAGAATAAATCATTAATATCCTTCATTACTGGTGGAAGATTCATTTCTATTCCTGCTCTACTAAAATACTTCTTAGCAAAGAATTTCCCATAAGAATCATTATCAAGAACATACAAGAACTGTTCACCTTCTAGTTCTTCTAACATTCTTACTATTTTAAACTTTTTAAGTCCAAGACAAGTCCAGGCATTTATTCCATGCTCACGGAGAATCATACAATCGATTGATCCTTCACAAACTACCCTTCTTCCAGGAATATCCTTATTGTCAGTTTTTACTAAAGTATCATAAACTGGTCTTGAGAACTTATACTTTGTTTCTGTTTCCTCATCGTTAATATCTCTAAGTTGGTATGAAACAAAACCATTTTCCTCATACAAAGGAATTACTAAAAATTCACAATTAAAATCATCAACATAGGAAAGTGCCGAAGATGGAGTAAATCCTCGACACTGTTTCCACATGTTTGTATCTTTCTTAAAGCTAGAAGAGCCTAAGTCATATAGATTAAATTTCTTAGGATATCCTGCCTTAATACTCATATTAATTTCCACATCCACAAGACTTACGACCTAAAATAAGATCCTTAAGGCTTGGTCTATACTCCTTATCTAACTTAGATGTAGACTTATGATAATCATAGTCTATCTCTCTTGGCACATAGATAACTTGACCTAAGTCAGTATCTACCAGAACTTTATCACTATCAAACTCTTTAATCTCACTAAGTGCCGGAAGTGTAAAGAATAAAAACGCTACTATAGTTATTAAATATTTCATTATTCATCTCCTTGATTATTATTATTTCTTACCTCTGACCAAAAATATTCCTTGATTTGACCTTCAATACTTGAAGTATCTCCTGCTTTTGTAAATAGTTGAATCATCTCTAAAACAACTATTCTAAGTAATGTTGTTTCATCAATGTTTGGAGCAGATTCAATATTAAAGAATGGAAGTAATGATTTTGGGATCTTATCTTCATATCTCTTAACGCAAACTGGAGGTAAGTTATCCTTACCTTCAGAAGCATAAGGATTTCTGAATAGTAAGATTGAGGAACCAACTACATCTTCAACTTCATCAGGATCAATATCTCCGAAAAGATAATCCATCATTCCGCCGACATCACCTTTTTGATCTAGAATCTTAGAGTTGAATAAGGCATTTGCCTTCTTCATTCCCATAGTTTCTTCAAAGATAGCTAATGTAGGCTCATAAGTAGGAATTAATTCTCCTTCTGCATCTTCAACTTCATTTACAACTGTTGTAAGGACAGGAATAAATACTTTAGGTATAATCTTAACTTCATGAGTTGTTCTAATCATACCGTCATCAGGCATTGCATTAATATCATCAAGTTTCTTCTGCAGTTTATCAATTGAAGGTTGATAAGTTACTTTTCCTAGGACTTCAAGTAAACGCTTTCTTTCGTTCTCAATAGGCTCAACAACATCATATGTTAAAGGAACCTTAACTCCAGTTATTTTTTCAAGTAAAGGAATTTTCTTGTCGAAGTTATTGATGCTATTAGGGAAAATCTTATCATCTGTTCCAGGATATAAGGCATTTCCTGGAAAGTATGCTAACTCAATAACTATTGGCTTTGCAAATAACTTACCTAACCAGTAAGGAGTTGCTGCAAAGTCATTTCCCTTGAAATGTACATTAGAACTCTTGTGAAAAGGAGGAATTCCTATTACATGTGGACGAACACCTCTTCTTTCTACCTTGGGGTTGTCTACACAATAGATTCCAATTGACTTTGGATAATATTCCTTTGGACCTTCACTTGAGTTAGTCTGTCCGCCCGCTACTCTTGGAGCACTTGACTTTTGTGTTTTACGTGTGAGCTTGTCTTTAAATCCCATTTATCTATATTCCTCGATATATTTCACTAACTATATTATACCTTAGGAACATTAAGAATTTGTAAACTGTAAAAACACAACTTGGTAATCTTTAGCTTTTGTAAATCTTTCTGGAGTAATAAACTCTTTTCTTCCATTTTTGACTATTGGAATATACAAATGCCAGTTTCCAATCCACATCTTACGATACCTATATGTAAACTCATACTTAGTAGGATCAATGAAAATAGTTTGCTTCTTAACAACTCTCCAGATTCTCCGGAATAAGAAGCTATGCCAAAGTATAGTTAAATACCATGTTATTTGCTTAAGATTTTCTGTAGAGATTGTGTACATAGGTCTTTCTTAATAGTTGTAAGCTTCAAAAACAAATCGACCTGGTCTTTATGCTCTAATAAGCCAGTTACAAACTTAGGAAGTATAAACTCTTCATGATTAAGATTCTCATAAATTCCTTCAATAGAATCATACATAATTAACATCTTAGCTGCTGCAACTCCACCAAGTCCTTTAATTGGAAGTTTTATATTATCTGAGGAATCTCCAGCCAAAGCCTTATATTCAGGAATTTGTTCTGGATAAATACCAAATCTATTGACTACATAACTAGGAGAAACAACCTCAAAGCCATTAGCAATTATTCTATCTTCTTCGTACCTACCTTTCTTTGGTTTAAGCATTGTAACTCTTTCATTTACAAGCTGAGATAGGTCTAAGTCAGCAGAAGCAATATAAACTCTTCCAGGATATTGAACTGAAAGACTTCCAATAAAATCATCTGATTCATAGTCTGTTGCTACTTCATAAAGGTACTTTCTCTTTATCTGTCCTTCAATATAGTTTTTAAACGCTCTGAACTCTTCTGTTTTCTCAGGTCTTTGAGCTTTGTAAGGAAGATACATTTTATGTCGAAAGGTTTGTTTTACATCATCAAGAGTAAATACTATGTGATCTGGATTTGTTATCTTCTTAAGGGATTTAATATGCTCCCAGAAAGTAAAAACCGGGTCCCCATCTGAGTACTGTTCTACATAAATACTTTTGTGTAGAAATATAGATGTATCTACAAGTAAAAGAACCATAAATAATTACCCTTTCCTTCCTCGTAGAAAATCTCCATAAACCATTCTTTTAATGTCTTAATCATAATATTGAAAATAACTTCAGAGGCTTCGCCCAGAATGTCAGACTGGTTAACTAAGTTTAATGACATCTCATTCGTGCACAAATGCTTAGAAACTAGCTTGAGCGTGAAGTTCTTGATTATATTATACCTTTTAAAGATTAAGAAGTTAATAAACCCAACGTCTTCCAGGGTCTGTCACATCAAAATCAATGTGAATAAAATTAGCTTTATAACTAACTGCAATACCAAAGCTAGGAAATAGTCTCTTAGCTTCTTCAAAAGCTGTTCTTAAAGTTACATTATTTAAGTAAATATCCATTGCCATTCCCTTACAATGTCTTGAGGTTCCTGGTCTTCCTCTACTTATATCCCACTTAACAGGTCTAAAACCACAATTACATACTATAGAACCAAACTTATCTCTTAATAGCTGAACAAAGTTAGCTATAACTCTCAGATTATGGTAAATCTCAGGAGTCATCTCAGCTTCAAAGTACTCTACAGGACAATGTCTCATAAATACAGCCTGAGTTGTCAATTCTCCCAATGAAAAATTATCTGATAACATCTCATCAAGATCCCAAGTTCCTAGGTCATTTTTTAATATTTTAGACATGTTAAAATCTCCTAAATTATTGGACAGTATCCTTGTGTATAGCAAAAGAAAGTTTTGAATATCATGTATACTATAAACAAGATCATACCTACTAAAGGCATAGCTTGGTATTTAATATACAGATCCTTAAGTTTTTTTAACAGTTTTTCTATCTTCTTCATAATCTTACCCTACTATAATAGCTGTAATGTAAGCAACGATACCTGCTATTGCTGAAGCTGCTCCAGCAACCTTTAACTTAAATCCTATTAAGTCGTCTACTTTACCATCTATCCTATCAACTGCTTCTTTAATGTATGAAACATGAGTTTCTAATGTTGATATTCTTTCTTTGTCGCTAGTCATTATAATTTTAAATAATTTGTCTTCTATTTAATTATATATTTTAATTAATTGACAATATAATAAACTGTGGATTAAAGCTTTGGATGGAGTATTTCATATAAAAAGAAAACTCTAGAGCGAACAAAGTAATCTCTAGAGTCTATAAAAATGTCAAACAAATCTTCTAATTATATTATACCTTCCTAATATTAAGTCTTAGTTAAATATCCAAGGATAATGAGAGTTTAACTTAACTAAATACTTCCTAGCATCATGACTTGTCTTTGTGTCTATTACCTCAACATAATCTGCCTTACAAGTCCACTTTCCTTTGATTTTTGGAGGTCTTTTAGATACAAAATCCTCAGTGGAGTACAAGTAGTATAAGCTCTTGACCTCAACCTTTGGACTCCATATGTTCATCCGAACCATCGTTCTGGCTATAGGAGCAAACCATCCTATTGGATTAGCTATATTCCATAATGTATTTAACTTTACATCAGCTTTCATAACCATCCAAGAACCTTGAGAATGAGTTATTACATCTATCTCGTCATATTTATAAGATAAGTCCTTTAGGTAGTCTTCTACATATCTTTCAGCAGCCCATCCATTTGGAGTTAATGCTAATCTAACTGGGTCTAAGATACTTTTCATAATAATAGCATGCTTGTCCATAATATGTTGATATTCTAAGTTATAAATATGCTGCCTTCCGTACTTCCCTACAAGCTTACGCCATAAATGTTTGCATTGAGTTAATTGATCTAATAAATAAGCGTGATCACTAACACCTCCAATTAAAACTAGGCACTTACGCATTATCTCTTTCCTCCATTATAAGGTATTCCGTATCCTTGGTCAATAATCTGATTTACTAAGGACTCTCCATTAATTATAAAATCCCCTAGTACCCTTCCGTACTTTCCGGGCTTATCCTTAAAGGTCTTTAATACAACATCTTCTATAGAACTTAGTTGAAATTCTACAAAGCTTTTAGCCGCTAGTCCTCTTTTCTTCTCTTCTTTATCCCTTGTTCTGGATTCTGGAGTATTAACTCCTTTTAATCTAATCCTTTGACTAGTAAATATATCAAAGCCGAGATCTATAGTAACATCAATAGTATCTCCGTCTACGACCTTGTCGATCTGCTTGAGCTTGTAGTTATAAAATTCCATGATTACTTATTTAAGAATTTAAAGTCTGTATAATTTAATAACTCACCTTGTTTAGATAAGATGACTTTTGCAAAAATAGTCAAAGCTTCTAATTTCTTCTGCTCTAATTCTAATACCTGAGCTATTAAAGGAGAGTCTGTATTCTTATCTCTATTTCTCTTCTTCCTATGCTCTAATGTCTCCTGAGGAGTGCTATGTAGATAAATAGGAAAATCCACTCCTTTTAATCTTGGGTTATTTCCATGAGTCCACTCTATTATTAGTACTGAGTTTTTAGAAAAGCTAATCAGATCCATCCATGATATATCATTATCTCTAGGAAGTCTTTTTAAGTATATTAAGTCTTTACCAGACTTGAATTGACCTATTACTTCGTTAAGGGCTTCAAAGTCCATTTCTTCCTCAGATCCTAAGAATTTATTAAGTCCCTCAACTCCATACTTCTCTAAAATTTCTGCTCTTTTATCATCATTTTTCTCTGGTCTTAACTTAACATAGTTATCTCCTGAAAGAATATAAGTTCCTATATTAAATGAATTTAAGTAATGAGCTAATATTGAAGCTATTTCGGACTTCCCAACTCCAGAACCTCCATATACTGAAATAACATACTTACTTTGAGATTCTTCTTCTGGAATAAATGATAGCCATTTCATGACTTCTTGAATAATAACTTGAGCTTTTTGAATATGCTTTGGACCAATGTCTATCTTATCTCCCGGCATATCCCCTGTCCTAAGCTTCTTTACATCGGTGATTTCAGGAATATTCCAATATAAGCTAGTCCGGTCTTTCATATTTTATACCTCTGTCTAATTATAACTAAGACCCTGAAATAAATTGATTTTTAGTTAGTAGGTTTAATATTCTTGTTCCAAAAGAACTATCTCCATAATCTGTTGAAGTTCCAGCACTCCATACTTCTACAGCAGTTTCTGCTCCTGTATTTAGAGCCATTAACTGATCATGTTCTTCTGAACTTAGTCCTGAGCCTGAGTTTACTGTAGTTATAACTCCACCTTGTACTAGAATCTGTTGGTACGTAATATTAGAGTTTGCTTTAAATGGAGTTGAAGCATCATGCCTTACAATATTACCATCTTTAATAGTAAAGAAACCTGAGCTTTTCTCTGAATAAATAACCCAGTTCTCTAGTAAAGTTAAGGTAATTCCTACCGATATCCCACCACCTAACTCCTCTTTCCCTGCTGCATCTGCTATCTTAGTATAATCTATGCCTGGTTGAGTATCTTCTACAGTTCTAACTCCGTCAATTAGTTCTTGAGCAGTTAAACTATCCATACTAGCAGGAACATGGATTTCCTGGTCAACCCAGTAGAATTTTAAATCTCCTCCTCCTGGTACTGTGTATATGGAATAACTACTCATCTTACTTATATTATACCTTAAATTAGCTTACTATTGAATCTGTTGTTCTGATCGCTGTTACTGTTAGTCCTGCACTTGTAAAAGTACCGGAAACTTCAAAAGGTAGTATTCCTTTTTTACGAACCCTAGTAATCACGTCTCTATCCTGTAGATATACAACAGTCTCAGATTCTGAGGTTGCATCTGCTGTTCTATAAATATAAGGAATATAAACAGTATCACTACCATCATAAGCCTGTGCTAGGTTATGAGTTACATAGTTTGCTCCACTCCAGGTTGAAGCCTTAACTGTTGTAGTTAATTGAGTATCAGAGTCCACAGAAACTACATACGCAATCTCTCCATTAGTTGTATCTTTTACAATATCACCGGCTTGTACTGTAGAGCTTAGGAATGTTTGTCCTGAGTCAGTAAGAGTATCTGTATCTCCTCCTGTTGCTGTTGAGGATATGGCTGTAGGGAAGCTTACAGTTCCTCCAGTAAATGAAGTATATCTATACACATGCTCTTCTTCCTCATCTGTAGCTACAGCAATTAAAGTTCCTGAAGCAGGAGTGTCTACTGGAAGGCTTGTACCTACAACAAACTCACTATTACTTAGAGTGTTTAATGAGGCGTGTGAACTATACTGTGATTTATTTACAGAGCCTCCTGAAGCAGGGAATATTGCAACCCTATCTCCTGATACAACACTATTTACAGTAAATGCTTGATAGTTAGGAGGAGTAACTGTATTTCCATCGGCATCAATTAGCTGGTAGTTCTGAGCATCGGCAGCAGCTACATTATCTAAGTGAACTCCTCTAGCTCCGAATAACTTACCTCCGGCAAACGTACCTAGTGGAGATTGCTTAATTGCAGTATAACTTCCTGGATCTGCTGAGATGTAAATCTTTCCTGCTGTTCCATCTAAATCTACAGCTGAAGTTCCTTGAGTCCAATATTTCATTACTTCGTAGACTGTAGCCATAGCTATCTCATCACAATCTACTTGAACGTCATAACTTTCAAAAGTTCCATCTTGATTAACATCTTCTGAGAATGTTCCAAATGTTACTGCAACAGTACCTAAAGTACCATCCTGATAGTCCTCAATAGTATCTATTGATGTTGCATTGTTTAAATCAGTAGTAGTGGCAAGAGGAACTGCGTTTCTACCTCCGGCACTTAAATCAATATCAAAATGATCATAAGTATCTCCAAAATCTCTTGCAAATACTGTTATATTTGCTCCGTCAATTTCAGTACCCATCTCTTTTACTTGTATAAGAACATCTATATGACCTGTTCCCCACCATGAAGTTATGACAGAATCATCTTGCTCTATGTAAATTGTAGTTCCTGACTCAATTGTACCAAGAGTATATACATTGGCAAAAATACTTTCTCCTGTAATAGAATCTGATATACTGGTTCCTGTTCCTGTTCCTCCTGAAATTGTCATAGTAGAACCCGAAGCTGCTACAGTAGCTGAACCCGTTCTTACCCACCATTTCTTAGCTGTGTTATCATAATGTATCAAAGTCCCGAAAGCACCTCCGTCATCTAGAACTTCTTTACCGATATCTCCAGCTACGGCATCTGTATAAGTTCCTCCAAAGGTAACTAAGTGAATCTCATTAGTATAGCCTGAAGTTTGAATAGATCCTGAATCTAGATATTCTATTGAGTCTGGACTGAGAAACCATCCATTAATCATGGTATACTGAGTAGGAGTTTGAGCTGACATTGGAATTGTATCATCTAGCTGATTCAGCTCGTCAAAGTCATCTTGTAGGTAAGTATATAGTGCATTTACACTATAAGTTGTCGACCCTGAAGTGTGTTTTATCGTTTTATTTGAATAGTCTATAGTAAAGTCATCTGCAATAACCATGATTATTTAACTCCTAATTATTAATTACCTTAATGGTAAACTCTTGACCTTTAGTTGGTCCTTCTGTGTAACGAATTTTAATAAAAGTGTTCTTAGTTTCCCCGGCTTCTGAATCTACATAGAATATTTCTGCCGGAGTATTATTTACTTCTAATGACTGACCTGTGTTAAATTCTATCTTCATTTTAGTTATCTCCTACATAATTATAAAATAAGTTTAAGTTGCAATAGAATCCTCAATTTGAGAAACATAGGTATTGACAGCTAGATTACTAACTGTAGCTAATGTTTCAAAAGGCAAGTATTTTGTTGTATCAGAAGCATAACGAACTCTTATCTTTAGCTGAGTTCCGTTATTTAAGTTTTGTTCTGTATGATTTACTGTGGAACTTGCTGCTACTCCGGAAGTGATTAGACTACCTGTAGTATTATTATAAATCCAGTAACGACTTCCCGCAATAACATTCTCTAAGGTTATATCTGCCTCAACTTGATCTATTACAGTCCAGTTATGCCAATCATATTGAGCTTCTCTACTTGTTGTTGTTTGGGTGGCAAATCCATACATTAGATCTGTATCTGTATCTGCTTCAAATCTATACTTTAACTTAACTCCTGTTCCTGTCTGGATATCTAGTCCTTGCCATGTTGCTGAATCTGCAGTTGTTGTCCAAGTTCCGTTAAATCCAGTTCCTCCTGTATCCCACTGAAAGTAAGTCCTGACTGTCCCGTTCCACTCATAGTTACCCCAGTTAGTAGCTGTATCACAATGAGCTGTGGTTCCTGTGAATCCAGTATGTCCCTTAGCGAAGTAGTCCATTTCAATCTCAACAATATCCCCTGCGTTCATTCTCATTTCTTGTTGAGTATCTCTTAAGGCTTGTCC
>Ga0180433_10010214_pt1 | contig 11339 bp, 9 predicted proteins | sample SS_ome_8_FD_132980 | JGI IMG/M metagenome (GOLD analysis project Ga0180433, IMG submission 132980) | Hypersaline lake sediment archaeal communities from the Salton Sea, California, USA - SS_1_D_1 metaG | ecosystem: Environmental > Aquatic > Non-marine Saline and Alkaline > Hypersaline > Sediment... | reverse complement strand
CTCACCCACCGCCTTGCAGTGGTCTATCCAGCCGTCCTTCAGGATACTCGTGACTACGGCCTTGGATACGGCGGTGACCAAAGGCGTCCCTCCAAGGTGGTGGCATGGCTACCGGGACCGAAGGCCAGGCTCAGCTCCTCCGTCGAAAGCATGGCCCCTATGGGCAAACCGTTTCCCAGGGCCTTGGCCATGGTGACAATATCCGGCGTCACCCCGTAATGCTCGTGGGCAAAAAACCTTCCGGTCCGGCCCATACCGACCTGCACTTCGTCAAAAATAAGCGTCACGTCCTTATCCTTGCATAACCCCCTGACTTTTTTAAGATAGTCGGGGTCGGGACACACGACGCCCCCTTCTCCCTGGATCGGTTCCAGGATCACGGCGCACACCGACTCATCCACCGTCCCCTCGAGACTGTCAAAATCATTGAATTCGGCAAATTTAAACCCTTCCAGCAGCGGGTCATACCCGACCTGTATCTTCCCCTGACCTGTGGCCGAGAGCGTCGCCATGGTGCGGCCGTGAAACGAATTGTTCATGGAGACAATGACGTGCCGCTTATCGCCGAATTTTTCCTTTGAATACCGGCGGGCCAGCTTGATAGCCGCTTCATTTGCCTCGGCACCGCTGTTACAGAAAAAAACCCTGTCGGCAAAGGAATGCTCCACCAGGAGTTTTGCCAGTTCCGTCTGGGGCCTCGTATAATAGAGGTTGGAAACGTGGACCAGTTTTCCGGACTGTTCCCCGAGTGCCCGTGCCACAATCGGCGAACTGTGCCCCAGGGCACAGACGGCAATGCCCCCCACAAAATCGAGATACTCTTTTCCTTCCTCATCCCATACCCGGCACCCCTCCCCCTTTACCAGGCACAAGGGAAAGCGCCCGTAGGTCTGAAACATATATTTGTCTGCCATTTGCATGGTCGTTTCGCTTTTATCCTGCATGATCCACTATCCTTTATTATATAATTTAAAAATCACGGGCTCACTTAATAAGGTCGCAGCTTCCGCTCACTCCCCGCTCACTATTTCCGTTCCCACGCCCGTTTTTGAAAAAATCTCGAGCAAGATGGCATGGTCTTTGCGGCCGTCAATAATATGGGCCTTTTTGACACCTCCCTTGAGGGCCTCGAGGCAGCAGTTTATTTTGGGGATCATGCCACCCTGAATGGTTCCATCGTCGATCAACCTGCCTGATTCCTCCATCCTGATGGTTGAAATGAGCTTGGACTCCTTGTCGAGCACCCCTTCGGTATCCGTGATCAGAATCAGTTTCCTGGCCTTGAGGGAAGCCGCGATGTGGCCGGCCACGAGGTCCGCATTGATGTTGTATGTTTCCCCATCCTTGCCCGCACCCACAGGGGCGATAACCGGAGTGAATCCGTCCCTTATGAGACTCAGCAGGATTTGATTGTCCACGGCGATAATTTCACCCACCATGCCCATATCGATGATCTCGGAAGGCCTGTCGTCTTCCTGCTTTCTTTTGTACTGCATTTTCCTGGCGGTGATGAGGCCGCCGTCCTTACCGGACAGCCCGACGGCTTTTCCACCGTTATGGTTAATGAGGTTGACAATCTCCTTGTTGACCTTGCCGCCCAGAACCATCTCCACCACGTCCATGGTCTGTTTGTCGGTGACACGCATCCCGTCTACAAATTCCGGCTCTATGGACAGCTTTTTCAAAAAATCCCCGATCTGCGGACCCCCGCCGTGCACCACGATAGGATTCATCCCCACATATTTCATCAGAATGATATCCAGGGCGAAATCCTGCTTGAGCCGCTCGTCGACCATGGCGCTTCCACCGTATTTCACGACTATGGTGGCCCCGTTGAATTTCTGTATGTAGGGAAGGGCCTCAATGAGGACCTTGGCCCTGTCCTGATGGCTGATCATAAGATGTACCTGCTCAAATTTTCATCTTCCAGGATTTCTTCCAATTTTTCCGCAACGTATTCCCTGGAGATAGTCACCTGTTTCGTTTCCATGTCGGGTGCATCAAAAGACACCTCATCCAGCAGTTTTTCCATGACGGTGTGCAGACGACGCGCCCCGATATTTTCCGTACGGTCATTGACCTTGCTGGCAATGCTGGCGATCTCCCTTATTGCGGGCTCCTCAAAAATCAGATCAACCCCCTCCGTGGACAGCAATGCCTTGTACTGGGTGATCAGTGCATTTTTGGGTTCCTTCAAAATGCGCACGAAATCTTCCATGGAAAGGGAATCCAGCTCGACCCTTATCGGGAACCTGCCCTGGAGCTCCGGTAAAAGGTCGGAAGGCTTGCTCACGTTGAAGGCGCCTGCAGCTATAAACAGGATATGGTCCGTCTTGACCATGCCGTACTTGGTCGCAACCGTTGAACCTTCCACGATCGGAAGGAGATCCCTCTGCACGCCCTCCCGCGACACATCCGGTCCGTACGTGGAATCCGAACCCCCTATCTTGTCCAGTTCGTCCAAAAAGATGATCCCGTTTTGCTCCGTCAGGCGAACCGCCTGCTCGACAACCTTGTCCATGTCCACAAGCTTTTGGGATTCCTCCTCAAAGATAATCTCCATGGCCTCAGGGATCTTGACGCGTCTCCTTTTTTTCTTGGGGGGAAAGATATTCCCGAAGACCTCTTTTATATTGAATTCCATTTCCTCCAGACCCGCGCTGGAAAAAATTTCCACCATGGGAACATTGCTGCTGGTGACCTCTAATTCCACATAACGCTCATCCAGCTTGCCGTTTCGAAGCATACGCCGTAATTTATCCCTGGTGGAAATGCCTTCCGATTTTTCCACCTTGACGACTTCCAGGATCTTTTCCTTCTCCGCTTCCTCCTCACGCAGCTCCCCCTTCTTTTTCGGCAGCAATATGTCAAGAAGTCTTTCCTCGGCCACCTCGCGAGCCTTCGGTTTCACGCTCTCCTGCTCCGTTTTTTTGGCCATGTTGACGGCCAGCTCCGTGAGGTCCCTGATCATGGATTCCACGTCACGACCCACATAACCCACCTCCGTGAACTTCGTCGCTTCCACCTTGAGGAAGGGTGAGTCTGCAAGACGGGCCAGGCGCCTGGCAATTTCCGTCTTTCCCACGCCTGTAGCACCGATCATGATAATGTTCTTCGGGGCGATCTCATCCTTTAGCTCGGGAGGCACTTGCTGACGCCGCCACCTATTACGCAATGCAATGGCAACGGAACGCTTTGCCGCATGCTGACCGATTATATACTTGTCCAGCTCCGCAACAATCTCTCGCGGTTTCAAGACGTGCATGAAATATTCTTCTTGCGCATCAATCTCCATAAATACCTCTTCCCCAAAAACCCGCCCTGTTTTGATAAGGCGACAAATTTCGGCTAGCAAGCCGTGGATACCTTATGTGCCGAGTTCCTCCAAGACTACCTGATCATTTGTATACACACAGATGGAGGCTGCAATTTTCATTGCCTCCCGGGCAATAGAGACGGCATCCAGATCGGAATGTTCCACCAGGGCTCGTGCGGCGGCAAGGGCGAATGGGCCGCCCGATCCGATAGCGGCTACGCTCTCGTCCGGTTCAATGACGTCACCTGTGCCCGAAATCATGAGGATGTGCTCCTTATCCATTGCCAAAAGCAATGCCTCCAGCCTTCGAAGGATCTTGTCCGTTCGCCAGTCTTTGGCAAGCTCAACAGCGGCCCTTGTGAGATTTCCGTTATATTTCTCCAGCTTCCCTTCCAATCTTTCGAAAAGATTCAAAGCGTCTGCAGCCGTGCCGGCAAAACCCACCAGAACCTTGTCTTCGTACATATATCGAACTTTTGTGGCCTTATGCTTCATAATCGTCTCACCAAGGCTGACCTGTCCGTCTCCCGCCATAACCGAACGTCCGTCTTTCCTTACGGCAAGGATAGTTGTTGCCCTCATGGGCCTCAAGGAATCTTGATTCATCATGTGAACATCCTTTGCATCTTGTTTTTAATCCCGCTCACCATTCAAGCATCCGTATGCTTGAGATCATTCAGCCGATTTCATCCCACTCCTCGGGTGGGCCTTGTCATAGACCTCCATAAGCCTGTCCAGGCTTACGTGAGTGTACCTCTGCGTCGTGCTCAGGCTCGCGTGACCAAGGAGCTCCTGAACCGAACGAAGATCGGCACCCCCGTCCAGCAGGTGTGTTGCAAAGGTATGGCGCATGGAATGCGGGCTGATCTCAGGATTTAAGCCGCTCTCAGCGGCGTACCTTTTTATGATTCTTGCAATGCTGCGCCCCGAAAGACGGCCCCCGCGGAAATTTATAAAAAGAGGGGCATCCCGGGACTCAAGGGTGTCTCCTTTTCTCAATTCTCGAGTCGCTTCCAGGTACTCTTTGACTGCGTTCAGGGCTATCCTCCCGATGGGCACAATCCTTTCCCTGTTGCCCTTACCCGTAACCCTGACCAGCCGTTGCTCAAAATCAATACCGGATATATCTAAAGACTCCAGTTCACTGACCCTGATACCACAGGAATAAAGAACTTCCAGGATAGCCAGATCCCTCAGACCGAGAGGCTTTTTCCGGTCCGGCCTTTCAAGGAGCCTGAAAACTTCATCCACCGGCAGATAAACGGGTATGTATTTTTCAAGCTTAGGAGTGGCAACATCCCCCGCCGGATTCTCCTTTACGATGCCTTTCTTCTCCAGAAAAATAAAAAAAGAACGAAGTGCGGAGAGCTTGCGCGCAATGGTAGAGCGTTCGAAACGGCCGAAAAGGCTCCCCAAATACTCCCTAATGGTCAGGGCGTCAATCCCTTCCATGTTCGGGTCATATTTCCCGTTATCCCGGGCCGGTGTCTTTCTCTTGACAAGGAATTCCGAAAACTGTTCCAGATCAATAAGGTAATTTCTTATGGTATGTTTTGAATACCCCTTCTGGTCCTTCAGGTATGAAATAAAGTCCCCTATGTGATCGGAAATGAACAAAGCACAATAGCCTCGAGATTGTCCTGTTATCAGCCTTCCCTTGATAAGTACTTTAAAAAAGTAATTAGTTTAACATTTTTCACCTTATTGGCAATTAAAAAATTCCCTTGCCTATTCTGCGCTTGACATTATTTTTAATGATGATGTAGTTTTAAAAGCTTAAAGTCATGTTCTTTCCAACCTTCGTATGGCAAGGGAATTAATGACTGATTGCTCCAATCAGAAAGAATACCTGAAAGCTTGCCGATCCGATTTCTTAAACCGAGAAGGTAAAGTTAAGATGCGCACTTTGGCCTTTCCACTCTTTTTACCAAGTAATTAATCCATTCCTTATGATCCATCCGGAATCAGTCAGGGCATGGGATAATAAAAAGCGTTGCTGATAGCCTCAGAGGCATCACATATGAGACTATGAAATCTAAGATCTATTATGAAAGGGTTTGAATATGGAAAAAAAATCTGAACAGCTGAGAAACGTCGGCTTCATCTCTCATGTAGGGTCGGGAAAGACTTCGCTCGCGGAGGCCATTCTTTATAACGGCAAATCCTCAACGCGGTTCGGCCGTGTGGATGACGGCACCTCGAATCTGGATTTTGAACCGGAGGAGACCAAGAGGAGGATTACCATCAGCACTTCTTTTCACCATGCCAGCTGGAAAAAACAAATCATAAACATTATTGACACTCCAGGGGATGATAATTTTCTTTCGGACACCAGGTTCTCACTGCAGGCGTCCGACGGTGCCGTTGTTGTCATCGACGCGACGGCCGGTGTCAAGGTCGGAACGGAAAAGGTCTGGAATTTTGCCGATAAAGAAGAGCTCCCAAGAATTGTCTTTATCAACAAACTTGATAGAGAAAGGTCCGATTTTTACAATACCCTGGAACAGCTCTCGGCAGTCTTTGAAATCAAGACCACGCCTGTTTTTCTCCCTGTAGGCTCCGAGGACAAGTTTTCAGGCCTGGTTGATCTGATAAAAATGAAGGCTTACCTGTACGGTAAGGATGCAAGCGGAAAATTTGAGACCGCAGACATACCTGCGGATATGAATGAAATTGTGGCGGAATGGCGCGAAAAGATGATCGAAAACATCGTCGAAGCCAACGATGACCTCATGGAAAAGTATCTGGAAGGAGAATCCCTTTCCGACCAGGACATCATTGAAACCCTCATGCAGGGGATCAAGTCCCGGATAGTTATTCCCGTGGTTTGTGGCTCGGCCCTTTTGAATGTGGGTGTTCCCCAATTGATGGACCTCATTGTTGAGGGACTTCCCTCGCCCCTTGAAAGGAAGCCCAAGGAAGGAACCAAGCCCGGGAGTGACGAACTCATTCAAAGAACTCCCACAAATGACGGGCCTTTTTCCGCACTTGTCTTTAAAACTGTTGCGGACCCTTTTGCAGGAAAACTTTCTATTCTAAGGGTCTTTTCCGGCACGATCCAACCGGATTCGACCGTTTACAATGCCAACAAGGACGCCAAGGAAAAATTCGGCCAGCTTTTTATCATGGAAGGCAAAAAGCAAAAACCTATAGAAAAGGCAGGACCCGGGGACATTGTCGCCATTGCCAAACTCAAAGAGACATCCACCGGGGACACGTTCTGTTCGGCGAACGACCCTATTGTCTATAAACATGCCGATCCCCTGCCGCCCGTTATATCCTACGCCGTAGAAGCAAAAGTCAAGGGAAGTGAAGACAAGGTCTTTTCATCATTGGCAAAACTCCTTGAAGAGGACCCCACTCTCAGGCTGGAGAGGGATCAGACGACGTCGGAAATAATCCTTTCCGGAACCGGGCAGATACACCTGGAAGCCACATGTGAAAAACTGAATCGAAAATTTGGTGTCGAAGTGAACCTCAACCCTGTAAAAGTTCCATACAGGGAAACCATTAAGAAAACAGTTCATAAAGTCATTTACCGCCACAAAAAACAGTCCGGCGGTAGGGGGCAGTTTGCCGAGGTCCATTTCGATGTCTCTCCCCTGGAAAGAGACTCCGGATTTGAGTTCGACGAAGACCTGACAGGTATGAATGTGCCCCGTAATTTCGTTCCGGCGGTGGAAAAAGGGCTTCAGGAGGCCCTTCGGACCGGAATACTCGCCGGATATCCTATTGTTGACCTGAAGGTCCGTTTTTTCGACGGAAAATCCCATGACGTGGATTCCTCTGAAATGGCTTTTAAAATAGCGGCCAGCATGTGTCTTAAAAAGGCTATCCAGGATGCCAACCCCGTCCTGCTTGAACCCATCATGAAAATGGAGATCACTGTTCCTGAAGAAGTTATGGGAGACGTGATGGGCGACCTGAACGGCAGGCGCGGAAGGGTCCTCGGCATGGACAGTCAAGGCAGGGTCCAGGTCATTAAAGCGCACGTGCCCATGGCCGAAGCCCTCAAGTACGCCCTGGACCTCAATTCCTTAACCGGTGGCAGGGGCTCCTTCCGGATGGAGCACTCACATTACGAAGAGGTTCCCGCCCAGCTTTCTGAAAAGGTCATCGCAGCGGCACAGGAAAAGGATTCATAGGATACACACAGAATGGACTTAGAAATCAGGGCCGGCGTTCTAACCATCAGCGACAAGGGCTCAAAGGGACAAAGAAAAGATGAAAGCGGCGAGATTATCGTCCGCATTCTCGAAAAACAGGGTGCCAGGGTCATCAAAAGAGAAATCGTCCCCGATGCGCGCCTGCAGATTGCGGAGAAACTCCGCGAATGGGTTGACAGAGACAAATTGACACTCATCGTGACCACGGGAGGAACCGGCATCAGCCCCACCGACTTCACGCCTCAGGCGACGGCAGATGTTATCGACTACGATGTTCCGGGGATGGCTGAGGCAATGCGCTCAGCCAGCCTCAGGAAGACGCCCCACGCCATGATATCCCGGGCAAAGGTCGGCGTCAGGGGCGGCACTCTCATCATCAACCTGCCGGGCAGCCCGGGAGGAGTGAGGGACAATCTTTCCGTGCTTTTACCCGCCCTGGAACACGCCCTTTTAAAATTGTCGGGTGATAGATCGGACTGCGCTCAACCTTCGCCTTCTTGAGATCCCTTGTCCTATTTGTAGAGCACCTCCCGAAGACCCTCTTTTCAAGGCTTCGGCTCCACCTTTTCCACGATTTCTTTTGCAAGCAGTCCCTGGATTTCTTCTTCCGGATACCCCAGTTCCGTAAGGATCTCCCTCATATCGGAACCCCTCGTGCTTCCCGCCTGCGTTACCTTTCCGGGCGTACGCGAAAGCCTGGGAGCCGGGGAAGGCTGTGGAACGCCGTCCACATCGATGATAAGCCGCCTTACCCTGTTGTGCGGGTGCTCCCCCACTTCATTCAGCTCCAGGACAGGGGCCACACAGGCGTCCTTCCCTTCAAAGACGGCGGTCCATTCATCCCGCGTTTTGGTCTTGAAAACCTCTGCAAAACGTTGGGTCATTTCCGGCCATCTCTGCATGTCGTTTTGGTGCGGAAGTGAAGATGCATCTATTCCAAGCCCTTTGATCAGTTCGGAATAGAATCTCCCCTCGATAGCGCCGACGGCCATGTACTTCCCATCCGCTGTCTCATATGTCTGGTAATAGTGCGCGCCGCTGTCAAGCATATTTGACCCGATATCAAGGGTCATAAGGTGATTGCCAAGCAGGCCGTAAAAAAGGACGGAAAGATTGGCGGCGCCGTCCACCATCGCCGCGTCCACTACCTGTCCCTTGCCCGATCTGTTTTTTTCAATCAATGCAAGCAAAATGCCCATGGCACAGAGCATCCCTCCTCCTGCAAAATCACCCAAGAGATTACAGGGGGGAAGCGGCCTTTCGCCTTTTCGTCTGAAAAGCGACAGTGCTCCCGAAAGGCCTATATAATCTATATCATGCCCGGCCATACCGGCATACGGCCCCTCCTGCCCCCACCCTGTTAAGCGCGCATATATAAGGCCGGGGTTCAACTTGAAGGCCTCATCAGGGCCGAGTCCCAGGGACTCCATCACACCGGGACGGTAAGGTTCCAAAAGGACGTCAAAATCACGGATCATCCTGTGAATGATCTTGACCCCCTTCTCCGTTTTCAGATTGACTCGTATGGAACGCTTTCCCCGGTCAAAGGGGTTTTTCGGCATGATGTTAGGGATCTCGGGAGCGCCCTTTGACGGACGATCCACGATAACAACATCCGCACCAAAATCGGAGAGCAGCATTCCGCAATAGGGTGACGGTGCGAGACCCGCCATTTCAATAACTTTGATTCCAGTGAGTGGACGCATGAGCAACCTCCATGAACAGTCATTCTTGTTGTGACCTTTTTCCCATTTCCTTCCCGGATCGGGCTTGACGACATGACTATAGGGGAAGACGGAAAATGCTGTCAAGACAACAGCCTGAAATAAAACCCTTGCTGGTTGACAAATAGCTTGAATTCTTATAAAAATTTTTCAGAAGATATTCTATTGCAAACAGTTTTATAGGAGAACCCCATGTCCTGGTGGCCCAATCTCATCGCTGTCCTTGCAGGCTTTGTCCTGGGACTTCTCGTCGCCTTTATCCTGAAACTCTATCAGACAAAATCAGCCAAAAAGATCGCGGCCGAGCTTCTCATGGAAAGCGACGCCCAGCGAAAAGAGACCATGGATGCCGTGCTGTCCGACCTGAAGGCCAGCTTTGGAAGCCTTTCTTTTGACGCCCTCACCAAATCAACGGAAGAATTCCTGAAGCTGGCCAAATCCAAGCTTGAATCGGAAAGGGAAATAAGTGTCAGGGAACTCAGCGCAAAAAAGGGACTCATCGATGAGCAGCTCAAACGCATGACAATGCAGCTGGAAAACGTCTCAGGCCTGGTCAAAGAACTGGAGAAAGACAGGGTTGAAAAATTCGGAGAACTCACAAGCCAGTTAAAGGCGACGGGTGCCCAAACGGCAGCGCTCATGCAAACCACCAATACCCTCCGCGAAGCACTTGCCAGCACGAAAATAAGGGGGCAGTGGGGCGAAAGAATGGCCGAAGATGTCCTCAAAATGGCCGGCTTCATTGAAAACGTAAATTACCTCAAGCAGAAATCAGTTGAGGGAATAGGGACGCGACCCGATTTCACCTTCCTTTTGCCGAAAGAACTCAAGCTGAATATGGACGTAAAATTTCCCCTGGACAATTACATAAAATTTTTGGAAGCGGAATCGGACCTGGAGCGCTCTGAGTTCCGGAACTATTTCCTAAAAGACGTCAAGGCCAGGATCAAAGAAGTCACGTCCCGTGAATACATCAATCCCGAGCAGAATACGCTCGACTATGTCCTCCTCTTTATCCCCAACGAACAGATCTATGCCTTTATTCATGAGCAGGACGCTGCCATCCTCGATAACAGTATCAAGAACAAGGTTGTCCTCTGTTCGCCCATAACCCTTTTCGCGGTTCTTGCGGTCATTCGCCAGGCCGTTGAAAATTTTGCACTCGAGAAAACGTCTAACGAGATCCTGTCCCTGTTGGGTTCTTTCAAAAAGCAATGGGACGCCTTTCTCACAAAGCTGAGAATACTGGGGAAGCGCATCGGGGATGCCCAAAAGGAATACGAGGCGCTCATGACAACGAGACGTCGCCAGCTTGAGAGGCCCCTGAACAGGATTGAGGAACTGCGGACACAGCGTCACGTGCCCGAGCATTCCATAGAGGAGGAGAACCTTCTTCCGCCGGATGGCGAATCCGAGTGAAGCATCCCCACATTTTCTCACGCCCGCTTTGTTATGAGCGGATGTGCGGATGGGCAGGTGAGCCGGTGTGCAGATGAGCCGGTGTGAACTTGCATTAACGCACACTTTCTCACCTGCTCACCCGCACTATTCTCTCCTGCACCCTTTCTCATCAGCACACCGGCCCTTTTTCCCAATCACGCCCGCTCCCCTTCGACTTCGCTCAGGGTCACTCGAGCCCACAGAGATCACAGAGATCACAAAAACGTAAAAACTCGAAAAAAAGTCTCCTTCAGAGCGCGTATTGTTTCAAAGATATACGGGGAGGATTATCGGAATTAAAAACAAGCTAGCTTGTTTTTATTCACGATGAATCCTCCTCATAAGCCCGGATGAGATACCATCCGGACCATCACTTCGTGATGTCTTTGAAACAATACAATACCTAGATCCCTGTAAGATCCAGTGAATCCTGTTCGCCCCGTAGCTCCGGTAGATGGTACGGGGTTAATCCTGTCGGGTATTAGGTATTTAAAACTCTGTGTCCTCTGTGTGCTCTGCTTGCCCGCCGTCAGTGTGGAGGGCGTGATACGTGTTTTTTCGCTATACCCACCGTGCTCGGCGACGCTTGCCTGCCGGCCGTTAGGCGGGGCATGGGACTCTTTAAAAGGACACATCTTTCGGATAAATTTACTCCGGCCTGTGCTGCGGCCTGAGTCGCGGTCTGCACTGCAT
>Ga0180433_10010213_pt1 | contig 11340 bp, 21 predicted proteins | sample SS_ome_8_FD_132980 | JGI IMG/M metagenome (GOLD analysis project Ga0180433, IMG submission 132980) | Hypersaline lake sediment archaeal communities from the Salton Sea, California, USA - SS_1_D_1 metaG | ecosystem: Environmental > Aquatic > Non-marine Saline and Alkaline > Hypersaline >... | reverse complement strand
GCATATCTGCTCGACTTTCTCACTGTTGATTCCATCGTTTGGAAAATATTGTTTTTTCCAATAACTCTGAAGTTCATCATAATGAGGAGTGATGTTTTTTTCAAGAAATGGCCGTACTTTGTTTTCAGTATCCTGCAGATATTTTTCATACAGTTTTTGTTCCTGCATGATTTCGCTTTGAGTCTGATCGATCAGATTTTGGAGTTGCTGCATACGGGTCTGTTTACTGGTGATAAGTGTCTGCAGTCCTTGGATTTCTTCATGCAGCCGTTGTATCTCTTGTTGTGCTCCTTCTGCATCTCCATAAAGTATTCCTGTAAGTCCGTTGGTGACGATTTCAGTGATGTTGATCTGTTTGGCTTTTGCTGCATTGTGAAGTTCTGTTGGGATGTTGATGGTTGTTTTGTGATAGGACCGTTGAGTTCTGCTGGTTGTCTCTTGTCTCAACAGGCACCACCAAAAATCATCATAGGTTGGTATATACCATATCGCCTTACCTTATCTGAAGGTTGTTTTTGATTTTTATTTTTTTGAAAAATAGCGATTTTCTCGAAGAAACGACCTATATTTATATTTTTTATGTCTTGGTATGGTATGTTATTTAACATATTTGCCCCCAAAAAAAATATATAGGGTCTTTTCTGGAAAAAATGATGATAAAATGAGGCCATAGACTCCAGAACGTCAGTCAACCAGGGAAAAAGCGATACTACAGCCTCAGAGTTGGATGTTTCAGTATTTTTGTGTAGAGAGATACAGCCAGGTGGTGTGTGAGGATGGAAAAAGGGGGTTTTTCCAGATGAAATATTATGAAGAATGCACTCTTTCAAAAAAAGTGGTGGCTGTATCTCGGTACCATAAGGATGTAGAGTGGCATGACCCCTGCTGTATGAATCGGGCCAGTGATCATCTTGCAAAAGGTCATGCCATAAAGTTTTAGGAGTAACGGGATTATCACAGTATGTATAAGGGATAGTGGGCTGTTTCCCTCTCACCGGACTGTGGCAACTCCACTCTGTGTCGAGAACCGGTGAGTCTAAGTGAGTACATTGATTGCTTCGCTGAAACTCTCCGGCATCCGGTTTTTGTGTTCTTTTTTGTATGCTTCGATGAGTTCCACTTGCCTTTCTTTCGGGATCTTGCGTTGATCCATTTCTTTGTAGATATCCATAATGTTCACCTTCTTTTTTCTCGAAGAAGTCAACAAGGGGGGTCTGATGGGGTAGAGTTGACGCTGTTTCTCCTGTAGATTTATATGGGCCCCCTGAGATTTGAAAGTTTTTCTCCTGTTGCTGTGTCAAGGCTTTTGCCCCCCATGCAGCAGGTCATCCATGTCAAGTTTTTCCATGACTTGTCGGATGTTTTGTTCATATTCTTTAGCATAGATCATAGTGGTGTTCAGGTCACTATGTCCCATAAGTTCCTGAATAATGGTGACTCTGACATTCAACTCCAGTAGCCATGTGGCATAAAAATCTCTGAGACTATGTGGATGTATCCAGCTATGCCCAGCACTTGTAGCGATTTCTTTAAGTTGTGTTCTGAAGTTGGCATCTGTGACTCTTTTACGTGTTGCCTCATTAATGAACACATATTTTTGGTCACATTGGTTTTTGGGTTCTTCCCGATGACTATCTATGTAGTTACGGAGGCTGGGTGTCTGTCGACCCTGCATCACATTATGTTTTACAGGTAGCCGTGTCCATTTGTCATGTTTACGATGAAGTAGTATGATGTTGTTGTCAAAATCAATCTGTTCAAATGTGAGATGGCAGAGTTCATTGACTCGCATGCCAGTGTGTGCAGTGAGATAGATCATGGTCTTCAGGCGTTTATCTCGATGGCTTCGTGTGCAGTGTTTAAGTAGGCTGATGATCTCTTCTTTAGTGGGTATACGTTTTGGTTTATGGTGGGTGGGGTATGGTTTGAAGATCTCTTCTGTTCGTTGTTGTGCTTTCAGCAGTCCGTTGAGTGCTTTGATGTAATGGTTGAGTGTGCCTCCACTGGCTCCGTTTCGTCTGCGGTTGCTGAGATAATCAGTGGCTTGTGCTCGATTGAGGCTGGGAAAGAGTGTGACTCCGTTTTTTTCTAGGTGCCGTAGTTTTCTCTTGCGGTCTTCTAGGGTGGTTTTGCTGTAATGTAGTTCGGTGAGAACGTAATCGCTGTAGGTGTTCCAGTTCTCACCATGGTTGACCATGTTTAAAGACTCCCTTGTTTGGCTTCTTCTGTCCAAGTGTAGGTTTCGTAGACTTGAAGGGTTTGTCCTTTGCCGGTGGTTGTGTCTTTGAGTCTTTCTATTTTGATTTTCTGCCCGACTTCTTTAGTGGCTATTTTTTTCTCCAGGATTTTTGGGCAGAGGATGACTTTTTCTGTGTCATCATCTTTGACTTTGAGTTTCAGTATTGTTGCATCATATTTTGTGCTGTGTGTTTTGTCGGTGATCAGTCCTTCAACTGTTTCTCCGACTTCCAGTTTGATTACTTCTGCGTTTTCTTCATCTTTTATCCATGACATAATTTATTCCCTCCATTGTGGGATCATTACACTGTTTTGTGTGTAGAATAGATAACTTTGGGTGGTGTGGGTGCTGAGATGACGTTGAAGATGAGAAAAAAGAGACACGTTTGGAGACATGTTTGATGTGCTGCTTTCGGAGAGATGGGATACTGCAGCTTTTTCTTCAACGTCATCACACGTTTTTTTGTTGCACCCGATAGGTGATAGACCACACTTTGGCTTTTTTCTTGGGGGATGCAAAGCCGTTGTGTTGAGTAAGTCTGATAATTTGAAGTCAGGGTGGTGTAGTTGTTTTTTGGTGAGTAGGACGGTCCATCGGTCTGGGGTGGATTCCAACTCTCTCCTCACACTCATATCCTGTTTTCCTCCTTCCTCGCTTTATTTTTTGGTTAAACCTCTTCTTTGCTGCATTTGCAGTTGTATTGTTTTTTTCCATTTCCGTTGTTGCCGTTGTTTCCATTGTCGTTGGGTATGATCTCTGGGTATTGTGGGATGACTCCTTCTTGTCGTAGGAATCTTCGTAGTGCATCTTTCATCAGGTCTGTTCTGCTGGTGTAGAGTTTGGTTTTGTCTATGTGTTCATCTATTTGTAGTATGAGATTGGTGGGGAGTTTGATTGTTGTGTAGTCGTTTTGCATTTTTTGTTCAGCTCCAATTATTGTAATAATGTTGCTGTATATAAACGTTTCCTTTTTTAGTAACTTCTTACACTTAATATTGTAATTAAAAAATAAAAAATGTGTAGACCAACAACAAAGGAGATTTTCTCTCCTTTACTGCTGATCCCATGCCACTCCTCGCCACGCCATGCCTCGCCATGCCTAGCCCCACCTAGCCATGCCCAACCCCGATGATTAAATGTTTGGGGAATCGAACCCCATTGTTTTTTGTCAACAAACATCCAATTGTTTTCCATGCCATGCCGTACCGCACCTAACCATGCCATGCCTGTCCACGCCTTGTCATTGTTTACTTCAATCTAACGGTTTCATCTATTGCACTATGAATTTTACTTAACTCTGAATAATCATTATATCGTTGCCGCCAACCGACAACTTCCTTCATGGCTTTATCAAGTATCTGTCTTCGGAGATCATCATGTTTGAAAACATACTCTTGCTTGCCATATCCTTTATTATCACCACGCACTATATTATAAAAGGCACGAATTGGTTTTTCTTCATTGTTGATGATGCGTACCTGTACGATACTACGAGTCATTTCTCTTGCCTGTTGTACTCTATGTTCATGTGCTGCAGTTAAATCATCCCATTCAAAATATTCATGGTAGGCTCGTTTTGGGTTTTTTGCATCATCAACGATTTGTTCTGGTGTCACTATCTCTGTTTTAAGTCGTTTCATAAGGCTGTAGATTTCCATGCCGTATTGTTGTGCTTTTTCATCGTTTATTCTTGCCCCTCGGTTGGCTTTGAATTTGATGGTGTTTTTTTGCAGTTTAATTCACCACCTTCACTTTGTACATTCCATGTGATCCACTGCTCTTTGGGGCTCCTGGCCGCCAGTCTCCTAGTCCACTGCTGAATCCTGCTTGGTTGAGTAGGTTGATGATTCTTTCTGGGGTGGTCTGATTTGCATCGTATTGTATGAGTATGTCTGTTTCCCAGTCTTCAAATTCTGGTCGGTGTCTTTCATCTGGTGCTGCTGTAATTCCGCTTCGTCTGGGGTAGTCGACTCTGTGGTTGATTTTTTTGTATCGTAGTTCGTAGATGTCTCCGAGGACTCTTACACTTCGTTTGACTGATGTTTTTGTAATGTTGTCAAAGATAGTTGTTGCATCTAGCATTCCTGCCATGAATGCTCCTGCGGGTACGCCATGTTTCCCATCGTTGGTGTAGTAGAAGCAGCTTTCGTATTCTGCATCGAAGTCTCGATATTTTTTTTTGTTTGTTTTCCCTGTTTCTTTGCTTGTTATCTTGTTCATGCTTTCTCCTGATAGTCGGTGTACGATTAGTGTTGATCCTTTGATGTTTTCAACGGTTATCATCAGTTGTTTTAGGTTGAGTGGTTTTAGTTCAATTTTTTCTTCTTTTTGTTCTATTGGTTTTTTTGCCATGTTTTTTACCTCGCTATTGTTTTTATATGCTACGCCATGCCCTGCCCCACCTGACCAAAACCTACCAAAACCCGCCAGAACCCACCATTCCGGACCACATGGAATAGGTGTTGCGTTGTGGCAACAATAGGTGTAATATTGTAGTCTTATTTATGTGTTTCGTTTTTTAGTAAAAAAAGACACTTAATATTTAGTTTTAGAAATATTAAACGTATTGAAAATTATAAATACTATGTATACATATTTACCCATGTATTACAATGAGAAGGAAGAATGATTATACCACAATTAAACTCCCAACTAAACTGGTGGACATGCTCGATAAATACCTCGATGAAAATGAACATTACACCAGTAGAACCGATGTAGTGAAAGAAGCATTACGCAACTACTTCAGAGAAGTAGAAGAATAAACATAGCTAAACATTAAACATTTTCTTTAATGCTTCACAACAGACCGTTGACGTGTCTTTTTCTGTATGCTGTTTTACGAGTTCTTCAATTTCAGAGCTTACTTCTATAGACGTGGTTTCTGTTTCCATATTTTTGGTTGCCTCCCTTAAACTATCCTGTAATATCTATATGTGTATATAAAACATGGTGTTGGGTTTGTTGAATGTATTAAATAGCAGACAACAAGTTAACACTGCTTAATCGTCTTTTATATCGTAATACACTACTTTTTATTTTTTTTATCCCAAGCACCTTTGATGAGCAGTATTGCTACAACAATGTAGCCAAGCACGGCAATAGGACTTGTCAATAGTTGAACGATTGTCATACAAAAGATGGTAGGATACTACTCTTTTTTACCAATATCGATATAAATAGCCCCCCTCCCCCCTATTTATCTAATTAATTTCTTTATTAAAAACTGACATGTGTGTATGCCGACAGCCGCCAAACAAAGGAGAAACATTGATAGATTAAGGTAGTATAAATAGATATGCGCACAAAAGGCTTTGCCTCAAAAGTCCCGTTTGACTTAAAAGTCATTGGCTTGACCTAAAAATCGGACTAAAAACACACTTTTAGGGCAAAGCCCGCACAAAACAGATCAGATTGTGTGCATACTTTTTTCAAAGTATCGGCTACAGTATATTATAGTCAAAATTAGACCTAATAAATCAATGAATATAACTATATACAGTATAGAAGAGATGTTTCACTTTCTTCTATCTAAAAGTCCGATAATCAAAAAAAACAGACACATAAAGCTAAGTAGAAAACAGACAAACTGAGAAACAAACAAATTTTCAGGATCGCCAACAGGGATCTCAATAGACCACCCACGAAGAAAAAACACTGCTGACCCAAAGGCTAACATAGCCGAACCTATCTTCCTGTAATGTTTCTGCTCAAATTCTCTTAACTCTTTCAGTCTAGTTGCAGCATTCATTGTTCAACCTCCTCAAAATTCAAAGTTTTTACCATAAATTGTTTTCCCCTATTTTTTATTGAAATACTCGATCTATGATTTCTAGTTTGTAATCCCAACTATATTCTCCATAGTTTTCATGCACAGTTTTTTGATGGCCCATAAGTTCTTTCATAAGTCCTGGGTCTGGTTGTTGATTTTTCATCATCCAGCTCCACACTCTGGTTTTGAAATAGTGTCTGCTTTCATGTGTTGTCCATGGAATTTGGTTTCGATGATACATGTGGTTAAGTGTGCTGATTTCCATTGGTGTGTCTTGTTTTCCTGCTTGTTTTTGTAGTAGATAGATGTTGCTGTTTTCACTGTACATAGAGAGAATTTGGTAGAGGTCTTTGTTGATTGGTAGTTCTCGTTGTCTCATTTTGAAGACAGGTGTTTTTTTGTTGCCTGTTTTTTTGTGTCCTCGTCTGACTCGTTTGGCTGTTTCTACCCAGAGTCCTCGTTGATGTATGCGGTCAAGATCGGTTTTTTTGGTGTTGCATATCTCTATGCGTGTCATTCCTAGTTCGCATCCAAGGCGTATTGCTACTGCTATGGTGTGTTTTTTTTGTTCGATGAGTCTTGTGAGTGTATCTTGGTATTGTTGATTGGTTGGTATCATATTTTATCACTTGTTAGAAATTCTGTTTCAGCGGTGTCTATGCATCCTAATAAGTGAACTTGCTCTAGTATGTTGTAGGCTTTTTTGTAGTCCATGCCAAGTTGTTCTAGCTCGTCCGCATATTTTTTTATTATTTTGTTGCTGTGAGTAGACATCATAATTATCCTTCCTTCCAAAATAAAAAAAGGCGTTTCAATACTTTTAATGTATGTGTGGAAAGTATTTAAAGTTTTTTATCTTGTTTTCACCCTATAATACTCCTTATCCACAGTTCTTTACACAACCATTGAAATGACAAGAAAAATAAGAATAAAAATATATTTTTAAAAATTGCTGTAGCGTACTGTCCATCGTTCAAAAGGTGGCTTATAGACAGTGCCAATACGGATCTTTCCAAATACAGTACCTTGATGATCTATCCAGAACTCACCCATCTTCAACTGATCCACGCACCATTGTTTTACCCGTGTATGCCGGGGTTGACTGCCGAATCCCCACATGTGAAACATGAATTTGTTGCGTATTTCATGGAAGATGCTGCCGTGGTTGTGGTAGTTTCCTATGAGTCCTACTCGGCTTTTTCGGCATTCTTTGATTTTTTCAGTGCTGTTGTGTACCCAGTTCCACCATAGTTCTTTGGTTTGGTTGTTGCAGTCGGCAGGGAAGATGCTTTCCATTTCATCCATGAAGATGGTTTGCCAGCTTTCTGCAGCGTTTTCATTGGTCATGCAGTATTCTAGTAGTCCTTGGTCGTCTGTTTTATCTTCTGGGTTGAAACATGTCCAGCTTTTTTTGTTGCCGAAGAATACTACGTTGAGTGTCTGTGTATCTGCCATGTTGTAGAGTTCATCGATGGTGTCGAAACGATGTATCTGTGGTTTGATGAGTTGTCCTGTGTTGGTGTTGACAAAATCAAGACTGGTGTCTTGTTCAATAAAGATTTTGTAGGGATGTCGTTGTAGTTTAAGGAATTGGCAGGGGCTTCCTACGGTTTCATGCCAGAAGATTTTTTCTTGCGGATGAGTGTCCATCTTTTTTTCTGCTAGGTCTAGGCATGCACTGGTTTTTACACTGCCTTGTCCTCCTATGATTCCTACGACACTGGCTCCCCAGTCATCATCGTAGTCTTCCCATATTTTGCGGTAGAGCATGTTGCCGTAGTCGGCTGTGACTTGCGTTCCCATATTTTTTATACCTCGTATGCTTTTGCCGGTCCGGTATGTGTTTGTTCTTTGCTCATTTTTGCACTGAGTTCTAGTGCATGTGGATAGATCTGAAAAAGCCCATCTCGGAATTGTCTCCATATTTTTTGTATGGGTATGTGTTCTCCTCCTTCAAAATGGATCATGTCGGTGTCTCGGTAGGCTAGCCAGTATCCTGCATGTTGTATGTTGGGTAGTGTGTAGGTTTTATTTTGTCCTTTGATGAGGAAGGGTTTTTTGGTTCCTATCCCAAAGGTGCTTTCTCTGAACAGCCGTATATATTTGTTGCGTTCTTTGGTGTCATGTAGTGGTCTGTTCTCTGCGATGAGTTTGTCGATGAGGCTGCGTAGTTGGTCTTGGCTGCTGGCTACATCTAGGAAGGTTGCTCGTTTGCTTTGTTTTTCTTTGTTGCTCATAGGTCGTAGTCGATGATGCTGTTGTGTTCGTAGAGGCGGTATCGGTAGTAGATGACTCGGCAGATGGTATATTTTTTGCTGACAAATTCTAGGTGGAGTAGTGGTTTGGTTTCTTCTGCATCATGGCGTTCTAGTAGTCGGCCATGTTGTGTGATGTGGTCTAGTTGTTTTTTGATGGGTGTGTACCAGTTGTAGAGTTGATCGAGTCTGGTGCGTAGGCTGCTGCTTGCTTCTCCGTCTTCAGGCATTGCTTTGATGAATATTTCTAGTGCGTTGTCTGCTCGGTGGCTGTTGTTGCTAATGAGGTAGGTTTTTGCTTCGTCTAGGAGTTCACAGAGTTTTTCTCCTTGTGTTGGGTTGAAGCTGTGTGGTGTGGTGTTTCCTTGTTGGTCCATTGTATTATATCTCCTTTAGCGTATTGTTTTTGTCTTCTAATGGTTCTAGTGTGAGTAGCAAGTGCATTCCATCCTGGTAGTGGTAGTGATCCCATTCGCTGATATGGATAGGGATAGTTGCTTCAAACACATTGTCGGTGTTTTTGATGACATTATCAAAAAGCCCTCCTAGGTCGTTGAGTCCTAGGTTTTGTATAAGCTGCATTGCTTTTGTTTTGCTTTCTATGAGTTTAAGGGGTGTGAGATACATCTCCATCATGGTGTCCCCGGGTGTTTTGATGTCTCTTTTGGTGATCTTGTGGCCTGTTATCTGAAATATCATATTCATAGGTTTAAAACACTCCTTGGCTTTTCATTATGACTACTGCGAAGGCTGCTAGTATGACAAAGGTTCCTGCTCCGGCTAGGGCTACTTTTTGTCCTTTGCTCATCCATTTATCGCTTTGTCCTTCAAAGAATCCTTCTAGTTTTTTTGCTTTCATTAGTTGATGACTGGTTTTGGCGTTTCCTCGTTTCATAAAGTGTTCTATGCTGCTGAAATCTAGTGTTTCTCCTGCGATTCGTTTTTCCCAGAAGGGATGCCAGATGTCTTCAAGAAATTCGTTGTGGGTGAGTGTGGTTCCATCTTCGAAGGTGACGGTTTTAGTGGTGTTGTCTATTTTGGTTACTTGTGCCATTCAGCTACCTCCCGTGTGTTGTCTATGGTGTTTTGGTTTTTGTTGTGTCGGTGTCGTGGGTTGAAGTTGCGTTTTTTTCCATCATAGTTTTGTAGTTCCTCGGTGAGTTTCTGTGGCCCATGGTTTGCATCATAATCAATGATCTTGTAGGCTACTTCTCCCATTTTTTTTAGATCATTTCCACTGAGTACGTTTTTTACTTCATCACTGTTGATGAAGCCGAGTTCCCAGAGTATGTGGGTGAGGTTGCTGTACCGTATGTCTGGTGTGTAGTTGATGTTTTCCAGGCCATAGAGTATGGTTTTATCGCCTTTGTTGTAGTAGCAGTCTTTCCCTAGAAATTCTACGAGTCCTAGGTCTGGTACATCTATGAAGCTTTCTCCTGGGTATGCCCTGGTGCCGTAGAGATCTACAGATACGTTGTCTCTTCTGTGGTAGTCGATGAGATGTTTCCATTTTGGTGTTTTCTCTACTCTTTTGTAGGTTTTACTCACCATGATCCGGTAGGTGGTGAGTATCCATGGTGTGGTGGTGACAAAGAAACTGATGATGAGCATGAAGACAAGGACTCCGCTGCTTTGGGTCATCTGGTAGAGGAAGAGGCTGAGGTAGGTGAGTATGCCTCCTACCATAAGTAGTGCTATGCAGGTGATAAGTAGCATCATGGCATCATTCCTCCCATGTCGTAGTATCCTTCTTGGATGTTTTGGTTTTTAGTGTTTTTTCCTCGTAGTCGGTCTATCCAACTACTTGGTTTTTCGTTTTGGTTGGTGTCAAGTTCTTGTCGTTGTGTGATCATTGCTTTCTGCAGGAATCCATGTTGTCCTCGGGTGGTGTTGTAGTCTGCGAGGTTGTCAAGTGCGGTTTCTTCTGCAAGTTCTTGTAGTCCTGCTTCTTTAGCTAGGTCGATTATCATTCGTCTGAGTCGGAATATTTTGATGCTGTAGGGGTTGGTGATGTTGCTCATGGGGAGGAATTTGTTTATGTCGATGATCCTTGCTTTATGGCGTTCCATAAATTTCTGGTCGGTGAGTCCCCGTGGGTCTTGTTCTAGTTCGGTGCTCCATCTCATGTAGGCGGTTTGTTCGCTGAGTGGCGGCAGTATGTCTTGTAGTGGGTTTTCTGGGAGGTATTCTGGCGGCAGGTCTGTCTTCGGTGTCTGGCTTGGCGGTTGGGAGTGTTTTTTGTTTTGTTGGTGTGGTGGTATGTATTCCATGGTCTAGTTTTTCCTCCTTTCATTGATTGTGATGTAGACTGTTAGTGTCAAGAAGATTAAGGAGAGGATTTGTGCTGCGATGTTAATTGGTGGTTGTAGTATGAAGCTGATGAAGAAGAGTAGTAGTGTGTAGCTGAGGTAGGTGAAGGTTTTGTTTAGGTCGGTTTTGTTGTTTTTTGTTTGTTGTTGGTCCTGATGTTCGTTGAGTATTTGTCGTAGTGCATGGCTGACGTTGTTTGGGTTTTGTTGTTCTAGGTATTCGTAGTGTTGTGGTGCTATGTAAAATGATTTTGTTATGTAGTTGTCATCCATCTTATATGTATTTGACGTTTCTATGATATTTTAATTTTATGTAGGTGAAAAAAGGGGGAGGGGGGTATTGACACTCTCATTTTTTATGGTTTGTATCTTAACTCTCGATATTTTTTGCCAGCACTTTCCCATCTTAAAATTCTTTTTGCGACTCTTTTTTCCATTTTTGTTCCGTTTTTTGAGATATATTTCAATCGTTTTGTTGGGTATTTGTCAAATTTATGTTCAAGTGCTTTTTCTTTGGATACAGTTACAAGAATCTTCGCCATCTTGTTTTTCCTCCTAATTTTACTTAACGAGCCATCTTATAAATTGATGGTTTTGTGGTTACGTTGTAGATATAACTTCCACATCTCACCAACAAAGCATCCTTTCCATAGTACCGTTTTTTCATACCATAAAATGCTACCAGTATGATGAAAATTAGGAAAATTGCCAATTCCTACTTTTTTTCCTGTTTCAATCGTTAAATATTTTGTTCTAGGCATATTC